>CAJDWK010000003.1_pt1 | contig 69670 bp, 65 predicted proteins | sample 7391621 | NCBI WGS metagenome assembly CAJDWK01 (sample SAMEA7055734, study PRJEB34461) | soil metagenome | biome: terrestrial ecosystem; feature: Peninsula; material: soil | place: Antarctica | collected 2016
GTCAGTGGTCATTGAAATCTCCATTGGTTAATCAATAGAGCTGACCTTATAACATTTGAAAATTTAAAAAAAGATGGGGTTTATGAGCCTATTACGTTTAAACAGTCTTCCGTTTCCCATGCTATCCGATATCAAACGCGACTTATCTTTTGAGCTGGGGGTGCTGCACCGTGACAAGGGTGTTTGTTTATGGGCGACTTATATTGTGGATCCCGAAGGCGTGATTGGTCACATAAGCGTGAATGACTTAAGTGTCGGACGCAACCCGGAAAAAACATTACGTATTTTAAAAGGCCTTCAAAACGGCGGTCTTATGCCTTGTAATTGACGCCCCGGTCAACAAGCGATCAAGGTTGCTTAAAGGAATTTTAATATAGAACCCTCAACTTTGGTATGTTGCGGGTTTTTTTATGGCGTTATTTAAAAAGGGGGGGGATCTTCTTTACCCGTATCGTTATCCCAAAAAGTCCGGGACGTCATTTCTGCGTTCCTCACCAGGGTTATAGGCGGCGTTAGAATGATAGGAAAAATGATCACCTGTGTTGCGCTATGATGCCTTTCTCTTTTATTTTGTTATCAACATACAAATGTGCCTTTTCAAGGGAGCCTTGAGATATCAAACGTCTAAGATACTCGACCGTCTTATCGCTATCGGCAGGATCAGATACAATCCTTTCTAGTAGTTTAAGGTATTCGGGTATGTCTCCAAAAGGCAGTTCGGCAAAATATTTAATTGTATAGGATACGTGGCATGCTCGATGCATATCTTTTTTAAAAGAATCAAGAAAAGGAAGAACGCTTTTAATCAGGGGGCCTCTTTTAGCCTTATCTACTTTGGAAAGTGTCTCGAGAATATAATAATGCTCTCGTTCTTTTTTAAAATGGGAGGTTATGGGGGAGGAGAGTTGAATAAAATCTCGTGTGTTATCAAGGGAATCTTGGGACATTATACATTGAAGAAGGTCGTGTGTTGGGGAGGCTAGGGTAGGAGTCGGGGCAAGACTTCTAAGCAGCTTAAGGTAAATCGGTGCTTCGATCAAAGGGCATTGACTTAATTGAGTCAGAATGCGAGACGTGCAAAGGCAACGACAGGCGTCGTAGGAGGCAAATCCTTCTAAAAGAGGTTTCACAAGTTCGACAAGAGGTTGCCTGCGCTCTTTATCTATTTTTTGCAATGCTTGTCTGATATGGTGAGAATCACTCACGATAGGTTCACGCGTCAATGAGTTCTCAAAGCGATCCGGCCTATCGGGAGCTCCTCCGTCAATAGCAACATTTTCTAGCAGAAATCGAGCAAGTTTGTCAGGGTCTGTCTCTTCTTCTGTGCGTTCATACGGGCAGGCATGAAGTATGGAGAATAAGCCTATGGTTAAAAGGCAGATAAATATTGGAAAGGCTTTTGTAAACATAGTTATAACTCTCCTAAACATAAAATAGAATGTTTTTTCGAAAAATACATTTATTTTTTCGGGGCTATTCGCTTTTTGGAGCGATATGATCAATGAGGTTTTCAAGGGCTTGACGTTCAAGGTTTTTGTAGCCTTTTTCAAGGGGTGTAAGGGCTTTTTGTGCCTTAGGATCTGTTTCTTTTGCTGATCCCGCCTTGGGACTGGAAAGAGACTTCACAAGGTCATGGGATGAAGGGGGGTCTTTGGCAACACTATCTTTACCGTACATGTGCCTTAAGAGACGTTTTGGGAAAGACTCGTCGGGAATGAGAAAATGATGGACAAGCTTGGCGCTCGTATTGATAAAAGGAACAAGGCGCGCTTGTTGAAAGGCTTCGGGAGTTTCCCCCGGTTTCCAAAACATCAGAGCCATGAAATAAACAACGGTGAGGAGGATTGTCCCTCGAAAGAATCCCGAGATAATGCCTAATGTTCGATCCAGTCCGCTCAAAATACTTTTACGAACTTTGTTGCTGAGGCTTTTTGCAACGGCCACAAGAATAATGAGAGAGAGCACAAACATCAAGAAGCCTAAAACAATGTCTCCAAAGAAAGGCTCTTTAATAAAAGTGCGAATGAAAGGTTGTAGGAAAGGGAAGGCAAGAGAGGTTATAAGGAAAGCGCCGACCCATGTCATAAGACTCAAAATATCATTAGTGAAACCGCGGATGATGCCAATGATGATAAAGAGTAATAAGCCGCCGGCAATGATGAGATCTACATAGCTGATGCCTGCTAAAAATCCGTTATCCATATTTTTTTTGCTCCTCTTGTCCTTTTAAATCGGGTTGGTTTTGAGGGTTCTTTTGGGGTTGGGTATTAAATAAATTAGCCAGTTCTTGTAAGGTACCAAGGCGCATAATTTCGAGGGACGTAGCCGAAGCGGTTTTAAGTTTAGAGGAACCTTGAGTCGGGATATAAGCGCTTTCAAAACCCAGTTTTTGGGCTTCTTTTAGGCGGGATTCAAGGTGCGTAACACCACGTACTTCACCGGATAAGCCCACTTCGCCACAAAATAAGGAAGCTTTTGGAAGGGCTTGATCCGTTAAGGCAGACATCAAAGCTGCTGCCACGGCAAGATCGGCAGCAGGTTCTTGAATGCGTAAGCCGCCTGCCACATTAAGGTAGACATCACGGTTCCCAAGATTTACGCCGCACCGTGTTTCAAGGACGGCAAGGAGCATGGCAAGGCGGTTATTATCCCACCCCACAACAGCCCGCCTTGGGGTACCGAAAGCGCTAGGGGCTACTAAGGCCTGAACTTCTAAGAGGAGAGGGCGTGTTCCTTCAATGCCGGCAAAGACGGCCGAACCGCTGATTTGTTCATCGCGCTCGCTGATAAAAAGAGAAGAAGGGTTTAAGACTTCTTGGAGTCCCTCTAGGGTCATTTCAAAAACGCCGATTTCGTCCGTAGCACCGAAGCGATTTTTAACACCGCGTAAGATCCGGAATTGATGACCGCGTTCACCTTCAAAGTACAAAACCGCATCAACCATATGTTCAAGGACACGAGGACCTGCAATGGTTCCTTCTTTGGTGACATGCCCCACAATGATGACAATAATATTACGTTTTTTAGCAAAGCGGATGAGGGCTTGGGTGCAAAAACGTACTTGGCTCACACTCCCGGGTGCTGCAGAGATACTATCGGCATGCATGGTCTGAATAGAGTCAATGATCACAACGCCGGCTTTTGTACCTTCAAGGGAAGTAATAATATCATTAAGAGAGGTTGCCGCCGCAAGGTGAACCTTTGAGTCCTTGACCTTTAGGCGCTCTGCACGCATGCGAACTTGATTAATGGCTTCTTCTCCGGAAACATAGTAGACCCCGAGATCTTTTGAGAGCCTTGCGGCGACCTGCAAAAGGAGGGTGGATTTCCCAATGCCGGGATCACCGCCCACCAGCACAACGGAACCCGCTACAAGTCCGCCCCCGCAGACTCGGTCGAATTCCGTAATGCGGCTCAAGAAGCGAGGAGGGTTTTCGCAAACCGATGATAAATCTGTGAATGCAAGGGATATGCCTTTGCGAAGGCCTTGTGTGGGTGCTGCATCGTTTAGTTCTTCAACTAGGGTGTTCCAACCTTCACAGCTTTGGCATTGTCCGCTCCATTTTGATTGGGCGGCTCCGCACTCTTGGCAGCTATAAAGGACTTTTGATTTTGCCATTTGGGTTTATGAGGCCTCTGTGCTAATAGGGCCCGTGCTCAAGCCATTGATAAATTGGGTCACATAAGGATTACTTGTGTGATCCAGGTCATCTTTTGTACCGATCCAAATAAGTTCCCCATGGTAAAGCATAGCAATGCGGTCTGCAATGCGTCTGGCACTGTTCATATCATGGGTAATGGAGACAGCGGTTGCCCCCAGTTCTTTGACATTTTTTACAATAAGATCGTCAATAACGCTGGCCATGATCGGGTCAAGGCCTGTGGTCGGTTCGTCAAAGAAGATAATTTCCGGCGTAGAAGCAACGGCGCGTGCCAGAGAAACACGGCGTTGCATGCCGCCCGATAATTCGGACGGAGAAAGAAGAGCCACATCTGTTTTCAAACCGACGGTGGGAAGGATTTTGCAAGCAAATTCATAGGCTTCTTTGCGATTTAAGCGTTTTGTTTGTAAAAGCAAGAAAGAAATATTTTCCCAAACGGGTAAGCTGTCAAAGAGGGCATTTCCTTGAAAGAGCATACTCACCTTACGCCGTGCTTTTTCAACTTCTGAAGAAGAGCCTTTAAGCACATCAACACCGGCAATTTCAATCTCGCTTCCCTCATCGGGCTCCATGAGACCAAGAATGCATTTTAAGAGCACGGATTTACCCGAGCCCGATCCCCCAATAATAAGAAAAGATTCTCCCGGATAAATATCAAGGGTAATACCCCGCAAAACATGGTTTTTTCCAAAAGTTTTGTGCACATTCTTAAGACGAATAATAGGAGGCGTGTTTGGATTTTCGGTCATTTATCAAAAAACAGTACGGTTAGGAAATAGTTGGTAATCAGAATTAAAACTGATGCCGAAACAACGGCTCGGGTTGTTGCAAGTCCCACACCTTGTGCACCGCCTTTAGAGTTGTATCCGTGGTAGCACCCCATGAGAGCAATAATAAAACCAAAAGTTGATGCTTTCACAAGACCTAAAACAATATCGCGCATTTCAAGGTATTTAACGGTTTGGTGTAAATAGTTTCCCGGATTAAAACCAAGTTTATAAACGGAAACGAGATAGCCGCCAAAAATACCGATGATGTCAGCCACAAAAACAAGAGCCGGCAGCATAATTAAACCTGCAATCAGACGCGGTGTGACAAGGTATTTAAGAGGGTTGGTCGAGAGAGTCGTTAGGGCATCAATTTGTTCCGTAACGCGCATCGTGCCGATTTCAGCCGCCATGGCAGCGCCCACGCGCCCTGCGACCATAAGGCCTCCTAGAACGGGTGCTAACTCGCGGGTAATGGATAAAACAACAACCGTTGCAACGGCGCCTTCCGCTGAAAAACGGGAAAAACCGGTATAGCTTTGCAAGGCTAAAACCATGCCCGTAAAGAGAGCTGTTAATCCGACAACGGGTAAAGAATTGTAACCGATATCAAGGAGTTGCTTAAGAAATTGCCTCCCGTAGAAAGGGAATGTCAGTGACGAGACAACAGCACGGAAGGTAAAGGTTGATAAGCGTCCGACGGATGCTAGAAAATGAAAAAAATAAAAACCGATACGATTTAAGAAAATAACCATTTTTTGCTTTATTGTTTAAGAGGTATAAATACGATGATAACGCGTTCCATGGCGTACGAGAAGCTCATAAACGGATGTCCCTTCATTTTCTGCAAAGTCTCGGGTGCTCGTGATATCGCCGTAGATTTCGGCCCACATGTCAGAGTTAACGGCGCTTTCGGGTTGATCCGTTACATCGGCCATCAAAACATCCATCGAAACGGTACCGATGATCGGCGCTTTTTTCCCGTTAATGAGCACGTATCCCTTATTAGAGGCTGCTCGTAAAATACCGTCACGATGCCCGACGGAAACAAGAGCTACCCGGGTGTCGCGTTTGCAGGTGTGGGTGCAATTATATCCTAAGGTTTCTCCTTTGGGGATATGACGGGTCAAAAGAATGCGAGCAAAGGTTCTAAGGCAAGGTTTGAGGTCTAATAAAGTGCCGTAACTTTCATTTTTATAACCGTAAAGAGCCATACCGGGGCGTACAAGATCGAATTGATAATTATCCCCAAGGGTAATGCCGCTGGAATTTGCAAAGGTTGCGAGAGATGCCTTTGTTTTGGGTAAAAGCCGACGCGCTTTTAAAAAACGATCCAATTGCAACTTATTTTTTTGGGAGCCGGAGTTGTTCGAGTTAGCCATATGGCTCATGACGTATCGAATCTCAAGATTATCCAGCAAAGGACTTTTCGCAACCTCTTTTAAAACGTCGTACGGAAGTCCTTCGCGTCCCATACCCGTATCAACATGCAAAAGGCAGGGAAGCTTGCGAGATAGTTTTTGAGCATGATTGGCCCATCGTTCAACTTGTTCTTGAGAAATCAAACAAGGGATTAAATTATGTTCTATGAAATAGTCTTCCGTCCGAGGGAGAACACCGTTAAAGATGTAAAGATTTAAGCCCTTGTGTGGAAATTTTTTGCGTGCTTGGATAGCTTCGTCAATATAGGCGAAAAAGAAATCACGACAGCCCGCCTCATAAAGGGTCGCGCCGATAGCATCTTGCCCAAGACCATAAGCATCGGCTTTTAAGACGGCGGCACAAAGGGCTCCCTTGCGAATAAATCCCTTAAGGGAAAGGTAATTTTCTCGGATAGCCTTCAAATCAATATGAAGGACGCAAGGAGATTGGGGCGGGACGGTCTCAAGAAGAGTTTGCATATAGGTATTATAAGGCAGCAAAAAAAAGTTGATAGCTTTTTTTGTTTGAATTTTAAAAAAAATGTGTGCTAATGAACAGTGGCTTTTTTTAAAAAAGCAAATTTTACAGGAGAATCTAATAAATGAAGACAGGTAATAAAATCCTATTAAGTTCAGCCTTTGCTCTTGCGGTTGCCGGTATTGGCGGTGCAGAAGCTACAGACGGAAAAATGGGAAAAGACATGGGAAAAGAAAAGTGTTTTGGTGTTGCAAAAGCAGGACAAAATGATTGTGCGTCAGGGGGAAACAACTCTTGTGCAGGAACGTCAACAATTGACGGTGATAGTGCAGCTTTTATCGCTCTTAATAAGGGTGTCTGTGACAAGCTAGTTGGCGGTTCTTTAGAGCCGGTTATGAATGAAGACGCAGCCGAAAAAGAAGACAGTTAAGGTTTTATGAGTCGTCAAAATAGACCCGCATCTCTTGGAGGTGTGGGTCTTCGTTATAAGCATTACCAAGATATTCTTGAGCAACGCCCCCCAAAAATCGGCTGGCTTGAAATACATCCCGAAAACTATTTTGGGGGTGGCCCGAGTCTTTATTACCTCACAAAAATCCGTGAACAGTATCCTTTGAGCTTTCATGGTGTGGGGCTTTCTTTGGGCAGTGATCAAGAACCCGATAAACGGCATTTGCAATCCTTAAAAGACCTCATTGAACGATTCGAGCCCTTTCAGTTCTCCGACCATGTTTCGTGGAGTGCAAGCGGCAATGCCCATTTAAATGATTTACTTCCCTTGCCTTATACGCAAGAGACTTTGGATCGTTTATGTCGAAATATTGAAATTACCCAAGCGTTTCTGGGGCAGGAAATTCTTGTTGAAAATCCTTCTACCTATCTTCAATTTAAAGAAGATGTTATGGCTGAACCCGATCTCTTGAATGCTCTTGTAAAACGCACGGGTTGTCATTTATTATTAGATATCAATAATGTATTTGTACAATCACATAACCGTCATTTTAACCCTTATGATTATATCGATAGGGTTAACCTTGAGTTTGTCCGAGAAATTCATTTGGCAGGTCATACGGAGCGTGTGATCCAAAAAAGAGGCCAAGAAAAAGAAGTGCTTCTTGTGGATACTCATAATCGCCATGTGTGTCAAAAAGTATGGGATTTATATGAATATACCGTTGAAAAAAGAGGATCTGTTTTAACACTGATTGAATGGGACCAAGATTTCCCGACATTTCGAGAGCTTTGTGAGGAGTCCTATAAAGCTCAGGATATCATGGAGCGGGCGGGTCGGAAAAATGTCGCTTAACAACCTACAAAAATCTTTTAAGGACGCAGCCACGTCTCAAAATACAAAACAGTTTTTGGAAACTTACTTGCCCTATGAAACAGAGGAAGCGCAAGAGCGGTTTGCCATCTATCAAAACAATATTATGGCGACTCTTGCCGGCGTTTTAGCAAGTACCTTTCCTGCCTGTGAAAAGTTAGTGGGAGAAGATTTTTTCCGTCATAAAGCCTATAAATTTATTGAAAATAATCTTCCTCAACAGGCACCTCTTTTTAAATACGGAGAGGGTTTTATCGGCTATTTTGACGCTATCGGGCGTGAAAATAACTATGCCTATTGGGGAGAGGTTGCCGCCTATGAATGGGCGCAGCACGGTTGTTATTACGGCATAGATGCTGAAACTTTGTCGCCCCAAGACTTGGCAAGCTTTGATGAGACGTCTTTTGGCAAGCTTGTTGTAAAGTTAGCGCCCGCTGTTCAGCTTCTTAAAACGTCCTATAATATTCAAAACATCATCGATGTCGTGACGGAAAAGTCTTGTGTGAACGAAGAGGGCTTTCAAATTACCAAAACCCATGATCACTACCTCTTTTACCCGACGGAGATAAAGGTCGGGGTTAACAAGGTGGATAAGCTTTTTTTTAAAGCTTTACAAACCTTGCAAGACACCCCCTGTTCATTTGAAACCCTTGCTGCTATGTTTGCAGGACAAGAAGATGAGGCTGTGTTTGCAAGCTTTATTACAGTGTTATTTGACAAAAAATTACTTATAAGGATGTAAAAAATGGAATTCTCAACTTTCGTTATAGCCATTGTGGTCTTAGCTGTTCTGGTTATTTATATGGGGATCAAATCTGTCCCGCAAAGTGAGGAATGGACCGTTGAGCGCTTTGGAAAATTCACAGGGCTTTTGCGTCCGGGTCTTAATATCATTGTGCCTTTTGTAGATCGTATCGGGGCTAGAATTAGTGTGCGTGAGCAAGTTATTGATGTCCCTTCTCAAGATGTGATTACCAACGATAATGCTATGGTACGTGTGGACGGCGTGGTTTTCTTTCAAATTATTGATAGTGTTAAAGCTGCCTATGAAGTAGCCGGTTTAGAAAATGCCATTGTGAACCTTACCATGACGAACATTAGGACGGTCATGGGTGAAATGGTTTTGGACGGTTTGCTTTCAAACCGTGAAAAAATCAACGCAACATTGTTGGGTGTTATTGATGATGCTACGAATCCTTGGGGCGTAAAGGTAACCCGAATTGAAATTAAAGATATTACACCGGCTCCGGACTTAGTCCAATCTATGGCGCGTCAAATGAAGGCCGAGCGGGAGAAGCGTGCTACTATTCTTGAGGCAGAAGGTGTAAAAGAAGCCGCCATTTTAGAGGCCCAAGGACGGCGTCAAGCTGCGATTTTAAAAGCAGAAGGGGATAAAGAAGCCGAGTTTAGAGCTGCGGAGGCGCGTGAGCGTTCTGCCCAAGCGGAAGCTGCCGCCACACAGATGGTGTCGGAGGCTATTGCCAAAGGAGATATCAAGGCTGTCAATTACTTTGTCGCGCAAAAATATGTAGAGGCTTTAAAGCATGTTGCATCTGCGGATAACAGTAAAGTGATCTTTATGCCCCTTGACTCTTCCAGTGTGATTGGTGCTTTGGGCGGTGTGGCCGAATTGGCTAAGGAAGCTTTTAAAAAGTAGGAATATAAGTTTATGAATACCTTCATTGCGGAGCTCATGAATACGGACTTTGTGTATTGGCACTGGTGGCTTTTTTCTGTTGTGTTCTTTATTATCGAAGTTATCGTACCCGGGACATTTTTTCTATGGATGGGGGTGCCTGCTTTGCTCGTTGGGGGATTGGCGGCGCTTTTTCCGTCGATGGAGACCCCGGTCGAGCTTATGCTTTTTGCTTTTTTTTCCGTTGTGAGTGTGGTGGTTTGGAAAAAATATCAATCTAAGAATCCGTCAAAAACAGGTCACCCCACCTTGAATCAAGGAGGGGCTCAATATATTGGTCGCGTCATTCAACTCTCCCGACCTATCGTCAACGGTTTCGGTAAAGAGAAAGTCGGGGCGAGTTTTTGGACAGTGCGGGGTCTTGATGCAAATGAAGGGGCAAAGGTTAAGATTATAGCCGTTGAAACGACTGTTCTTGTGGTCGAGCCTGTGGACGAAACTGTGAAATAGAAAAGCCTTTTTCAGGCTTTCCTATAGAAAGTTTTTTCAAAAATACCTCGGTCTAGGCACTCGCGATGACGTTTATAGCGTATAGGCAGAGAGCGCTGCAAAGACGTCTCGGATTCTTTTTGAATGACTATAGCACTGGTTTTTTTTGAGCTCTTTATATATAGTCAATCTATATTCCTTAAAATAGCGTTTAAAATATGACGGCCACATCAAATTTTTCTAAAGGTCTTTCAACAAAAGACAAAAGTTTTCAAAGTATCATCCTAAAGCTCCAAACTTTTTGGGGAGAACAAGATTGTACGATTATGCAGCCCTATGATATAGAAATGGGTGCAGGTACGTTTCATCCTGCCACAACTCTACGAACCCTTGGCACCAAACCGTGGCGCACGGCCTATGTGCAGCCTTGTCGTCGTCCGACGGACGGTCGCTACGGGGATAATCCCAATCGAGTCCAATCCTATTATCAGTTTCAAGTCATTGTAAAACCGTCCCCCGATGATATTCAAGAGCTTATGTTGGAAAGTTTTAAGGCTATTGGCATTGATCCTGCGATCCATGATATTCGCTTTGTGGAAGATAATTGGGAAGGGCCGACTCTTGGAGCTTCCGGGCTTGGTTGGGAAGTATGGTGTGACGGCCAAGAGGTCTTACAATTTACCTATTTTCAACAGTTGGGCGGTGCCGATTGTGCGCCTGTTCCGGTGGAATTGACCTACGGTTTGGAGCGTTGTGCTTGTGTTGTTCAAGGTGTTGAGAGTTTGTTTGATCTTGATTGGAATGGCGCTGAAGGCGATCGCAAGATTACCTACCGTGATATTTTTCACCAAAATGAACGGGAGTTTTCAGCCTTTAACTTTGATTATGCCGATGTTGAAAAACTAGAAGGCGAATTCAAAGCAGCTGAAAAACAATGTCAGAGCCTTCTTGAAAAAGGCTGTGTCTTGCCGGCTTATGACCAAGCTTTAAAAGCGAGTCATTTGTTTAATTTGTTGGATGCGCGAGGTGTCATTAGTGTGCTTGAACGCGCAAGCTATATTGGTCGTGTTAGAGACTTGGCTCGAGGGTGTTGTGAGCAATATCTTCAACAGCAAGAAAATACAGCCCGTTCATCCGTATCGAAATCAGTAAGCGTAGGGGCGTAAAACCATGTCAGACTTCTTTTTTGAAATTCGTTCCGGTGAAATTCCGGCCCAAATGCAAAAGCCTGCAACGCTTGATCTTAAGCGCCTTTTAGAGCAAAAATTTAAAGACCTTCAATTACCCCATGGAGATATTTCTTGCTATGTAGGTCCCCGTCGCCTTGTGGCTGTTGTGCGAGATCTGGCGACAGAGCAAGCCGTACGCTATGAAGAACGCCGCGGCCCAAGAACCGATGCCCCGAAACAAGCTATTGAAGGCTTCTTAAAATCAACGGGATGTAATCTTGATGACCTTGAAATTCGGGAAACGCCAAAAGGAACCTTTTATTTTCTGATGGAAACCTTCCCGGCTGTGGCGACGAAAACCATTCTGCCCGATGTGATTCGTGAGGTTATTGAAACGCTGCATTGGCCTAAAAAAATGACATGGTCAACGACAACGAAAACATGGGTCAGACCTATTCAAGGAGGATGCGCCCTTTTTGGTGAACAACCCCTTGAGTTTACGGTTTCCATGAATGACGAAGGAAATCCGGATCCTATCTATGTACAATTTAATAATATCACCGTTGGACATCGTTTCATGGCACCGTCTCCCTTTGCTGTGAAAGGCTTTGAAGATTACGTGCAGAAGTTATATAAAGCTTTTGTTATCGTTGATCAAGAAGAGCGTCAAAAACTGTTAAAAGAACAAATTAACGATTTGTGTGTACAACATGATTTAACAATCCTTGATGACAAGGGCCTGCTTGATGAAGTCACCGGTTTGGTGGAATGGCCTGTTTGTTTGTTAGGTGATATTGATGCGTCTTTCATGTCTCTTCCCCCGGAGCTTTTACGAACAACCATGCGGGTGCATCAACGTTATTTTAGCGTGCATAAAAAGGGCGGCGCTTTTGCGCCCCATTTCATTGTTGCGGCTAATATTATAGCGCCCGATGACGGTAAAACGATTGTTATCGGTAATGAACGTGTCTTAAAGGCTCGTCTTTGCGATGCGGCGTTCTTTTATGATCAGGATCGTAAAAAGCCTTTGGCAGAGCATGGTAAGAAATTGGATAAAACGGTATTTCATGCGTCCCTTGGAACACTTGCCCAAAAGCAAAAACGCCTCGTGGAAATTATCGACTTGATTGAAACAGAAGATGAAGCGGCACGCCAAGATGCCAAGGAAGCCGCCCGTTTGTGCAAAGCCGATTTAATGTCGGAGATGGTTTTTGAATTCCCTGAGCTTCAGGGTATTATCGGATTTTATTATGCTAAGGCCGACGGACTAAAAGAAACAATTGCTCAAGCAATTTATGATCAATATTCTCCCAAAGGCCCAAGCGATGCCTTGCCCTCTCAAAAAGCCGGATGTTTGCTTGCCTTGGCAGATCGTCTCGATACCTTGGTTGGTTTTTTCAGTGTCGGCCTTAAACCGACGGGATCAAAAGATCCTTTTGCGCTGCGTCGTGCAGCCCTTGGAACCATTCGATTCCTTGAGGAAGGATACGATTGGGCTTTAAATGATGTTTTGGCAAGTGTCTTTGATCTTTATGACGGTACGAAAAAAACAGATAAAGCCCTTCCTAAGGCAGATGTGTTAAGAGATTTGGAACTCTTCTTTATGGAACGCCTTAAGGTTTATTGGCGGGAGCAAGGGTATGCTTATGATTATATAGAAGCCGTGTTATCCGGGGGATTGTCAGAGCCTTTATCGGTTATGAAGGCTCGCCTTGATGCTCTTGTTTCATTCGTTGAAACCCATGAACAAGAAGCAATCAATCTGTTTGCAGGTTATAAACGGGCGACCAATATTTTGCGCAAAGAAAAAGCAACAGATCTTAAAGAGCCGTTGGAAACGCTTTTTGAAAAAGAGGAAGAAAAAGCTCTTTATAGAAGTCTTTCGGGTGCTCGCAAACAGATTCAAGTTTTCTTGTCTCAAGGCGATTTTACAAAGGCTATGGCAATCCTAGCTCCGTTGCGTTCTCCCATTGATGCTTTTTTTGAGCATGTGCAAGTCAATGATGAACGTCAAGACATTCGCCAAAATCGTTTGAACCTTTTGGGATATATTCAAGAAAGCCTCGAGCAAGTGGCGGATTTTTCAAAAATTGAGGGATAGGGGGTTTGGTTTCTCGAACAAAAAGTTGACAATATTATATTTTTCATTACGGTTACAGTAGGTTTTTTCTTTTAAAGATATTGGAAAAAAATCATTGGATAATTTAAAAATTTACTAAGAAGGAATGTAAACATGAAACATTTTTGTATACCGATGTCGGTGCTACTGATTTCTCTATCAGGGCATGACGCTAACGCTAATATTGACGATGTTGACAATAATAATCCTAATTCGAAAGTATTTACAAAAGAATTGAAACAATATATAAATCTCTACGATTTGGAGCTAAGTATCTTTTCTGAAAAAGGATATACTCTTCCTCTCGAGATCCTTGAGCGTATTGGAGATCAGGACGTCGTAGGACGTTTAAATCTGTTGAGAACTCAAGATGGTAAAAGAGAATGCAATCGTAAATTTTCAGAACAATTAGGTGAAAAACCGGCCCTATGGCGTTCAAAGAAAGTTTCTAATCTCTTTAAGAAAATAAAAATGAAATTTTTATTTAATTTGGCAAGAGAAAAATCATATCAATCGGAAAAAGAGATATTTAAACTTGTTTTGCGATCGCAAGAAAACACTGCGGAGTAGTCTGCAGCTGCTTTAAAAAACGTAAGAGCCTCCTTTAACAAGGAGGCTCTTTTTTGGACAGCACTATGTTGCCAGTTTAACCCAAACAGGAGCGTGATCCGAAGGGCGCTGTTCGCTTCGGGTTTCGCGGTCGATACCTGCGTCTTGCAGGAGGTCTGCTGCCTTGGGTGATAAAAGAAAATGATCGATGAGGTATCCTTTATTATTTTGATAAGAGCCCGAACGATAGTCCCACCACGAGAACAACCCTTGATTTTTTGGAAGGAAAGGGGGGTGCTTTAAGCGAAACCCGTCGATAAAACCGCTATTGTACAAAGTCCTCAGGGCCTCTCGCTCTTGAAGGGAACAGAGGATGCGATCTTCTTTAAAACGTTCCGGAGAATGACCGTCACTGATAAAAGGGGCAATGTTGTAGTCTCCGGCAATGACAAGGGGTTCGTTTTGTTTTAGAAGGTCGTCTCCGTGCGCTTGCAATGCCTTCAAGAATGTCATCTTATAGGCAAATTTATCGCTACCGACCTCTTGGCCGTTGGGAACGTAAACACTCGCCACACGCACGCCGTTCACAAAGGCCTCAATATAGCGGGCTTGCTCGTCTTCTTGAAAGGTAGGGAGGCCATAGACAACATCTTCCACAGGACTTTTCGAGAGAATAGCAACGCCATTGTAGGACTTTTGCCCGAGGAGAGAGATATTATAGCCTAGATCTTCGATCTCCTCTCGAGGAAAATGATCTTTTTGGCATTTGATTTCTTGGAGTAAAATAACATCAGGATCGCGTTCGTTAACCCATTTTTTGAATTGCTCGAGGCGGGTGCGAAGAGAGTTTACATTCCATGTGGCAATGATTGTCATGGGCTTTGTCTTTCTTTTTTTCTTATATGGAAAATGAATTTCCGCACCCGCAAGAACTTTCTACATTGGGATTGCGCAAGGTGAAAGCAGCGCCAATGAGTTCGGTCACATAATCAAGGGTTACATTTTTAAGGAGCTCAAAGGATACCTCATCGGTGATGATAGAGATATCATCGTAGGTAAATAAAAGATCATCCTTGTTTTGAGACGGTTCAAAGTCGAATTTATATTGAAAGCCGGAACAGCCGCCGCTTAAAACAGAAAGGCGCAGCAAAAGCTTGCCGTCCGGATTTTTCTTGGCTTCTTGTTGTTTTAAAAACCGAAGACGATCAAGGGCTGTGCCGGTGATATAGAGGGTTCCGTCGGTAATACCGTCGGGGTTTGTTATTCTAAAAGAATCTGACATAAGTAAAAGCCTTGTAAAAAAAATCTGCAAAAAAGGTTATTCCCTGTTATATATAGCATAGTACCTGCCCTCTTTCAAATTCCTTGCGTATGCAACATATACTCCGGGAGTTTTGGTTTGGTTTTAAATCCCTCATTTTGAAAATAATATAGGGATAAGATGACAAAAAAAGAAGTTTTTATTTGAGAGACCCATGAATCCGTTTTCACTATTTTTAGAGCATACACGTCATATTACTAAAATTCTCATGGATGAAGGGATCATGCCCCGTGATGTGCCCCTTGATCGTTTTGTGGTCGAGCCCCCAAAGGAGGACTCCCACGGTGATCTGGCAACGAATGTTGCCATGGTACTTTGTAAGCCTGCAAAGCAAAATCCTCGCGCCTTGGCCGAGCACTATGTGAGACATTTTGCAAAGCATAAAGATGTCGAGTCCGCTGAAATCGCCGGACCCGGTTTTATCAATATTCGGTTAACGCCTTCTTTTTGGCACGGTCAGCTTTCAACCCTTTTAAAGGCCGGAGAAGCCTATGGTGCTTCTGATATCGGGCAAGGAGAAAGTGTTAATGTCGAATATGTTTCCACTAATCCGACGGGACCGTTGCATATCGGGCATTGTCGCGTTGCCGTTGTGGGAGACGTGCTGGCCGTTCTTCTTGAAAAAGCCGGTTATAAAGTGACCCGTGAGTATTATATTAATGATGCCGGGGGGCAAGCTAATGACTTAGCGCGCTCAACTTATAAGCGTTATCTTCAAGCACTGGGCCGTACCGTTGAAGATCTTGGATCTTATGGCGGCGATTACCTTATCCCTGTTGGAGAATCTCTCGCCAAGGAGGCGGGGAGTAAATGGGTTGATAAGCCCGAAAGTGAGTGGCTTGCAGATATTAGGGCTTATGCTATTGAGGCGATGATGGCCTTAATTAAGCGTGACCTTGCCGCACTCAATATCTACCAGGATGTGTTTACATCGGAGTTGGCCATTGTGAAGGCCGGCCGTGTTGAAGAGGCTATTGAGGATTTGACGCAAAAAGGTCTTATTTATAAAGGGATTCTCGAGCAACCCAAAGGACGCGAGATTGAGGATTGGGAGCCTCGCGAGCAAACCCTTTTCCGTTCCTCCCAATTCGGAGATGATGTGGATCGTGCCATTAAAAAATCCGACGGGAGTTGGACTTATTTTGCCGGCGATATGGCCTACCATCTTGATAAATTAAAGCGAGGTTCTCCAAAGCTTATTAATGTTTGGGGTGCTGATCACGGGGGGTATGTTAAACGTTTATCTTCTGCAGTGGTTGCTTTGAGTAACGGGGCGGCTGAAGTTAAATGCATCTTGTGCCAGATGGTGCGTTTTATGGTTAACGGCCAAGCGCTTAAGATGTCAAAGCGAGACGGAAATTTTATTACCGTTGATGATGCCGTTGAAAAAGTGGGGCTTGAAGCGATGCGTTTTCTTATGGTTTCTCGGAAAAATGATGCCTTTCTTGATTTTGATTTTGAAAAGGCTGTTGAGCAAAGTAAAGACAACCCTGTTTTTTATGTTCAATATGCTTATGCAAGGTGTCACTCTATTAAACGTCATATTTTAGAAACATTCCCGAATCTTAATTTAAGCCTTCTTTCGTTGTCCGATATTTCTTTGGAAGGTCTTGAGTCGGAAGAATTTTTGGCTCTTATTAAAAAACTTTCCGAATGGCAGCGAATCATTGAAATGGCAGCGAGAACTTATGAGCCTCATCGCATCACCTATTATCTTGGCGAGCTTGCCGCAGACTTTCACGGTTTATGGAATAAGGGGAAAGAGAATTTCCATTTGCGCTTTATTGACTCTGAGAATCAAGAGTTAACGCAAAAGCACTTTGCACTTGTGGCTGCAGTTGCTACAGTAATCGGGTCGGGCTTGAATCTCTTGGGGGTAAAGCCGCAAGAAAAAATGTAATAGGAAAAAAGAAATGAAGCACTCTAATCCGTATCAATCAAATTACACAAAGCCGGAACGCACGAACCCGGAAATTAGTTTCGAACGTGATGCCCTTGATTCGGTTCGGAAACTTCGTGCGATGGGTCTATCTAAAGGAGGGGTCGTAGGAAAATTTAATCTGTCTATGCCCGTTAAAATTAGTGCCGTTGCTCTTATTTTTGCAGGAGTTGTTTTGAGCGTTTGGACCATGAAGTCTTCCCGCTCTTTTATGGATGATGATTTACCGACTATTGTAAATGATTTTGGAGCTGATCCTTTTAAAGTAGCCCCCGGAGAAGAGGACGCCGTTCAAGTTCCTCATAGTGACAAAGAATTTTATAGCGAGCTTGAGCCTGCACAGTCGACTTACGGTAAAGAAGAGTTTCGGGCAATACCCGAAGCTCCCAGTGAACAAGTCTCGCAAGAAGCTCTTTTTGTAGAGGCGGGCAAGGTTCCTGAAACTGAAATTACCTATGAGGAGAGCGCAGAAAAAAAGAGGGATAAAGTTTCTGATATTTCTTCGGATGCAAGGCCTGTTGCCGTATCTGCTCAAGAGGCGAAGGGTGCGGATATTACCGTCGTTGAAGCGGTAAATGACGTTTCAGAAACCTATAAAGCACCGGCGTCAACGGTTGGTAACAAATCTAGGAAAACCTTGGAAATGACCCTTGGCGAGACACAGCAGCCTGTCGGGAAAGCCGATGTTACAAAAGCGGACGTTCAACAAAAGGCACCGCAAGTTGTGGTAAAGACAACAATGCCAACGTCTTCAAAGGCAAAATCTGACCCCTCTAAAGCGATGCTCTCGACGACAGTTTCCGGTGCAGAAAAGGTGTATTGGGTTCAAATTGCTTCGTTGCCGACTCAAGCAGCAGCTCAAAAAGAATGGACACGCCTTCAAGGAAAGGCGCCCCAAACTCTTAAAGGGCAAAGTTATAAGACTGTTCGTGTTGATCTTGGTAAACCTAAAGGGATTCGTTATCGTGTCCACGTAGGACCTTTTTCAAAGGCGCAAGCTGTGCAAAAATGCCGAACCCTGAAAGGGTCGAATTTAGATTGTTTGGTTATTAAGAAAAAATGATTGAAGTGATCTTATTTTAAATGGATGTTCAAATTTTTGAAATTTTAGCAAATATCTTAATTTATGGTGTGCCGGCTATTTTGGCGATTACCCTTCACGAAGCTGCTCATGGTTATGCAGCTCTTCAAAAGGGAGATGACACGGCAAAACGAGCCGGACGCCTTTCTTTAAACCCTCTTCGTCATGTGGATCCTTTTGGCACGCTTATTTTACCTGCCGTGCTTATTTTTACCCACGCGCCTTTCATTTTTGGGTATGCAAAACCTGTCCCTGTTAATTTTAACGCTTTAAGAAGACCGCGCTTAGATATGGTTTATGTGGCTATTGCGGGCCCTGCAACAAATATTTTATTAGCTGTTATTTCTGCTCTTTTGTTTTATACCGTCGTCTATATGCCCGTTCCCTTTGCTAAACTTATGGTTCAGATGTTGGCTTTTTCCATCAACATTAATGTGCTTCTGGCCGCTTTTAACATGCTTCCTGTGCCGCCTCTCGACGGAGGACGTGTTGCCGTCGGTCTTCTGCCGCCTGCTCCGGCAAGACTTCTTGCCTCCTTGGAGCGTTGGGGATTTGTGATTATTATCGGCTCTTTTATGTTGCTTCCCTTTATTCTTTCACAAGCGGGTGTTCACTTTAGTTTGTTTGACGTCTTGCTAAAAGGCCCGATGGCATGGACAATAAATCTAATAGCCTCTTTAACAGGCATTACAAATCTTTAAAGGAGATTCCTTATGAGCGTCGGACCGTTGCAAATTATTTTAATTATTCTGATTATCCTGTTGTTATTCGGTAAAGGAAAAATATCAAGTTTTATGGCAGACCTTGGGAAAGGAATGAAGGCTTTTAAAGAGGGTCTTGAAGAGGAAAAGAAAGAAGGGGATAAAAAGGAACCTGTTAAAAACCTAAAAGCTCCTGCAAAAAAGACGGCTTCTAAAAAAGTGCCTGCAAAAGCAGCTCCTAAAAAAACATCTAAAAAGAAATAACCTCTCATGTTTGATCTTGGTACTTGGGGAGAAATTCTCATTATTCTTGTGGCGGCTTTGCTCTTAATCGGGCCAAAGGAATTGCCGGATTTATTGCGGGGATTAGGGCGTATGATTCAGAAATTTAAACGTTTAAGCTCGGGGCTTCGTCGAGAAATTGATCAATATATACATGAGGGTGAGTTTGAAGAATATACTAAGGGGGCGAATGTTCTCGGTATGATGGGGCAAGATGAAAGCCATGCGGGCGATGAGAATCTTGAAGAAAAAGAAGTCGGAGGGAAAAAGCTCCCCAAAAAGAAGAGAAAATCTTCTTCAAAAAAGCGAGCTGACAAGTGACCTCTTCTCGAAAAAGCCCCTCGCCAAAGAACGCTTCTAAAGTCGCGAAAAAGGTATCTTCTTCAACTTCCGATAAAGAAATGCCTCTTGTTGCCCATCTTTTAGAGTTGCGGTCTCGTCTGCTTTGGAGTTCCCTTTTTTTTGTTCTTTCTTTTGCCGCCCTTTATCCTTTCTCTCAGTATCTTTTTGCATACCTTGTCATGCCTTTGGCTGACCTTTTAACGGATCATACGGCTGCAGGAGAGGCTCGACGATTGATTTATACAGGCCTTCCCGAAGCTTTTTTAACCTACCTTAAAGTTACGCTTTTTGCGGCGTTTTTTGTTTCGTTTCCCCTTCTTGCCATACAAATTTGGCGTTTTATTATGCCGGGACTTTACAAAAATGAGAAAGAAACATTTTTTATTTTCATGGTGGCAACGCCCTTATTGTTTATTATTGGCGCCGGATTCGCTTTTTACGGCATTATCCCGATGGCGTGGAAATTCTTTTTAAGTTATGAAACTTCTGCTGCGGTAACGGGTCTTGCTATTCAGTTGGAAGCACGGGTGAGCGAATACCTTTCCATGACTCTTCAAATGATGATTGCCTTCGGTTTATGTTTTCAACTACCCCTTATTTTGCTTCTATTAGCAAAGTTAAGGGTATTGTCGTCAAGATCCCTTGCGGAAAAACGCCGCTATGCTATTGTTTTAATTCTCATTGCTTCAGCGGTTTTAACGCCTCCCGACGTTCTTAGTATGATGGGGTTAGCTGTTCCGCTTTACGGTTTGTATGAACTTTCAATTTTACTGGTGCGCTTTTTAGGGGCGTCCGACAAAGATCAGGAGAAAAACTAAGTGCTGGATATTAAATGGATTCGTGACAACCCGGATTTACTGGATGCTGCCCTTAAAAAGCGTAATAAGCCCCCTTGTGCAGCCGAACTCATTACTTTAGATGAAACATATCGCACTCTTTTGACGCAAGTTCAAGACTTGCAGAATGAGCGCAATGTCGTCGCAAAGGCCTTTGGCGAGGCGAAGCGCAAGGGGGAATCTGCCGATGACTTGGGAGCTCGTGCCGCGGAAATTAAACAATTGATCGCAACTCTTGAAGAACAATTAACCAAAGCTCAAAATGAACTGGAGTACCTTCTTGCCGTTACTCCTAATATGGCTCGAGAGGAAGTGCCCTGCGGCGCGGATGAAACTGACAATCAGCTCATGAAAACATGGGGGGAGATCCCGACCTTTGCTTTCGAGCCCAAACGCCATTTTGACCTCGGAGAGGACTTGGGGCTGATGGATTTTGAAACGGCGGCTAAGATGTCCGGTTCCCGTTTTGTGATTTTGCGAGGTGCTCTTGCAAAGTTGGAGCGCGCTTTGGCCAACTTTATGTTGGATCGTCATATTGAAACCTACGGATACGAAGAAATTCAACCTCCTGTTCTTGTGAAAGATCAAGCCTTTTACGGCGCGGGGCTGTTGCCTAAATTTGCCGATAATGCCTTTCAAACAACGGCAGATCACTGGCTTATTCCGACCTCGGAAGTGCCTTTGTCTAATATGGTGAGCGACTCTATTATTGAGGAGAAAGACTTGCCCTTGCGTTTTGTGGCTCATACCCCTTGTTTTCGTTCGGAAGCCGGTGCTGCAGGGCGTGATACCAGAGGTATGATTCGTTTGCACCAATTTAATAAGGTCGAGTTAGTCTCTATTACACACCCCGATGAGACTCTTAAAGAGCATGAGCGTATGGTGTCTTGCGCGGAAAGTATCCTTGAGAGCTTAAAATTGCCCTATCGCCGCATGTTGTTGTGCGGGGGAGATATGGGGATTCAATCTGAAAAAACCTATGATCTTGAGGTCTGGTTGCCCGGAGAAAATACCTACCGTGAAATTTCCAGCTGTTCAACATGCGGAGATTATCAAGCACGTCGCATGAAGGCTCGTTTTAGACCCTCGGAGAGCGTTGACGGTAAAAAAGCAAAGCCTCGGTTCTTGAATACTCTTAATGGTTCCGGTCTTGCGGTGGGGCGTACGGTTGTGGCTATCCTTGAGAATTATCAACAAGCCGACGGCTCTATTATTGTGCCGGAAGTATTGCGCCCTTATATGGGGGGGCTTGAGATAATCAACAAAAGGTAAGGTTGTGACAAAAACAACTCGGTGTTACTTTTTTATTTTTCTTTTTTTGCTTCCGTTGTTGGTCATTGGAGGGTGTGTTCCCGATCGTTATCACCCTTATTTTTCAAATGCCCCTTTAAGGCAGAATGCGTCTGCTATTTCTGTTCAAAAAGGAGATAATTTGTATCAAGTAGCAAAGCGCTATGACGTGACCCTGCGGGATTTGATCGAAATTAATCATTTAAAACCGCCTTATCACATTCGCACGGGTCAAGCCCTTCTTTTGCCTCAAAAGCGCATTCATATTGTTAGGCGTCACGAGAACCTTATGTCTATTGCTCGCCAAAGAAATGTTGATGTGCACAGCCTTGTTAAGATGAATAATTTAAAACCTCCCTATACAATCCGTGAAAACCAACGCTTGAAGCTGTCTTACCCGACGGTGTCGCCGCCTTCTCTTCTCCCCGACAAGGCAAAAAGTGCGCAGGTCAAACAGCGTACACAAGAGATTGATCCCCTTATATCCTTTAAGCCGAAGGCGACACAAATAAGTAAAAGAGTGCCGAAAATAGAACCTCTTCTCCCCTTGGAAAGAAAGCCTATCTCTCAAAAAACTGCCGCTGTTCCGGACGATTTATTTGATAGAGAGCCGCCTCGAAAACCTTTCCGTAAATTTTCACAGAACAAAACGTCAAAAGTAGTGGAAAAAGCGACCGAAAAAAAGACTCAAAAGGCATTGGAAAAGCCCCGTTCCGTCTCTAAGGCACAAACGGTTAGAAAGGCAACACCTGTAAAACAGGAGCCGATTTCAAAATTCCAATGGCCTGTGCGGGGTAAAATACTTGCAAAATACGGTAAGAAATCAGCCGGCTTGCGAAATGACGGCATAAATATCCAAGCAAAAGGAGGTGCTCCTATTAAGGCTGCCGAATCCGGCCAAGTGGTTTATGTCGGTAATGCATTAAAAGGTTACGGCAATCTTATTCTCTTGAAACACCGAGACGGATGGATGACAGCCTATGCCCATGCTCAAAAGACCTTTGTTTCCAAGGGAGAAGACATTAAAAAAGGTCAGAAAATTGCTTTGGTTGGTTCCACGGGGAGTGTTAAAACCCCTCAACTTCATTTTGAACTGCGGAAAAAAACACGAACCCTTGATCCGCTGCCCTATCTCAAGTAGGATGTCTCTAACTTTATTTGATTTACCTTGAAAGGAAAACACATGTTAACACGTACTTTAAGTCTTGCTTTAGCCCTCTTTGTTTTTACGGAGGCGGCAAATGCTCAATCTTTTGGGGGATCCGGAGGCATTGCAAACTTTTTACCCATCATTGCTATTTTTGCCATTATGTATTTCTTTATGTTCCGTCCTCAAAGTAAGAAAGCAAAAGAACATCGTGAAATGGTTGCGGCTCTTAAACGTGGCGATCGTGTTGTTGTTGCTAACGGTATCTTAGGGGTGGTTTCAAAAATTATTGATGATGCTGAAATTACAGTTGAAGTAGCCCCGGGTGTTGAAATTAAAGCGGTACGTTCAAGCGTTTCTCAAGTAATTTCAAAAAAGACACCTACGGAAAAAGAGACTGCTGATAAACCGGCAATAAAGAAAACAGAGTCCTTAAAGAAAAAGGCGTCTTCTAAGAAAACGCCGATAGTTAAAAAGTAATAGAGTCTGATTTCTGAACGAGTAGAGTTAAAAAATGATTCATATCCCCCTTTGGAAACGGTTGGTTGTCCTTATAACAGTCATCTTTGGCGTGCTTTTTGCAGCGCCGACCTTTATGGATGAAAGGACTGTAGAAAAATTACCGAATTGGTTGCAAGAACAAGTAAATTTGGGTTTGGATCTTCAAGGGGGATCTCACTTACTCTTGGAAGTGGACGTACAATCTGCTCTTAAGGATCAAGCAGGGTTTTTAGCAGATGATGCACGTAAGAGCTTGCGGAAAGCGCGACTAAAATTCTCTAATATGCGCGTAGAAGATCTAACGGTTCGCTTTAAAATTGATAATCTTTCCGATCGTCAAGCTATTCATAAAGCTTTGGCTCGGCAAGATATTGAGACAAAATTTGATGAGGCGACTTCTGAATTTTCCATGAAATTTAACGAGGCTGAAATTGAGCAAAAGAAAAAACTTTTGGTTCAACAGTCACGTGAAATTATTGAGCGACGTATTAATGCTCTCGGTACAAGAGAACCTAACATTCAAACCCAAGGAACGGATCGTATTATTATCCAGTTACCCGGGGTGAGTGATCCCGGGAAAGTCAAAGATATTCTCGGTAAGACGGCGAAGCTAACCTTCCAAATGGTTCATAATCAATATCCGACCTTAAATTCTACAGGAGGCCGTGTTCTTCCCGGTACCATTGCCGTGCCCGAAGATCCTTCTCAGGTGCGCGGTAACCGTGAGCCTATAACATACCTTGTGAAAAAGCAGATTCTTTTGACCGGTGAAAGCCTTTCCAATGCTCAACCCGGGTTTTCTGAAAACAATGCCCCTGTTGTAACGATGCGCTTTGATACCCTTGGTGCTCGCAAGTTTGGTGAGATTACCAAACAATATACGCATCATCAATTAGCTATGATTCTTGACGGGAAGGTTATTAGTGCGCCGAATCTCAATGAACCGATCTTGGGCGGCAATGTGCAAATTTCAGGTAGCTTCACCGTTGAAGAAACTGTAAATCTCTCCATTTTGTTGCGTGCAGGGTCCTTGCCTGCGCCGTTGAACGTCTTGGAAGAGCGAACCGTCGGACCTGATTTGGGAGCAGACTCTGTTGCGGCGGGTGAAAATGCAACCGTTGTGGCCGTTGTCTTGGTATTTATATTTATGCTTGTGGCTTACTCACTTTTCGGACTGTTTGCAAATATTGCGTTAGCTTTTAATCTTGTGTTTTTAATTTCTGCTTTGGCGTTGACGGGATCAACCTTAACGCTTCCGGGTATTGCCGGTATAGCGTTAACACTGGGTATGGCCGTTGATGCTAATGTTTTGATTTTGGAACGTATTAAAGAAGAAATTAGAGGCGGCACCAAGCTTATACAAGCTATTGATGCGGGGTATAAGCGTGCTATGGCAACAATCATTGACTCTAATATCACGACTCTTATCGGTGGTCTGGCTCTGTTCTTTTTTGGATCGGGCCCTGTTAAAGGATTTGGTGTTACCTTGTGTTTAGGTATTGTGATTTCAATGTTTACAGCTATTACTTTGACACGGATTCTAGCCGTCTCTTGGTTTAAATGGGCGAAACCTAAAACACTTCCTATTTAGTATAAATAAACGAATTAGAGAAAAAATATGCGCGGTTTACAACTGGTTCCTTACAATACAAAAATTGACTTTTCCGGTCGACGTCTTTGGGCTTATGCTTTGGCGCTTTTTATCATCCTCGGTTCTTTTACAGCGCTTTTTACAAAAGGGCTTAACTATGGAATTGATTTTAAAGGCGGGCTTTTAATTGAAATTCGCACCCCGGAAAAAGCAGATATTGCGGGGCTGCGCTCAACTCTTAACGGTTTGGGTCTTGGTGAAGTAAAGCTTCAAGATTTTGGAACAGATCGGGATGTATTGATTCGTATTGAGCAGCAAGCGGGAGGCGAAAAGGCTCAGCTTGTTGCTTTGCAAATGGTTAAATCAACATTGGGGGATCAAGTGGATTATCGACGTGTTGAAACCGTCGGTGCAAAAGTGAGCGGCGATCTGATTAAAAACGGCGTCATGGCTGTTTTATTTGCGATGGCCGGTATGTTGATTTATATCTGGATTAGATTTGAGTGGGAATACGGTGTATGCGGTATTTTAGCCCAAGCCCATGATGTCATTGCCGTCCTTGGTTTTTATGCGATCTCAGGTTTTGAATTTAACGAGACGGCTTTTGCAGCTCTTTTAACCACCCTTGGTTATTCCATCAACGATACGGTTGTCATTTATGATCGTTTGCGTGAAGATCTTCGAAAATTTAAAACGACGCCTGTTCGAGAGCTTGTTAATCTCAGCGCGAACAGTACCTTGTCGCGAACTGTTTTGACGGCGGGCTCAACGCTTTTGGCTCTGTTTGCGCTGTATATTTTTGGGGGGCCTGTTATTGAAAACTTCAGTATGCCTATTATTGTCGGAATCATTGCCGGAACCTTTTCGTCTATTTTCTTGTCTGCCAATCTGTTGCTTTTCTTCGATTTGCGTAAGAAAAAAGAGGAGGAGCCCGTTCCTTCAGGCCCAATAAGTAAATAAGGTAGGGTTTTTCCTTGATTTTTATCAAAAGTCACCCTATAAATAAGTTGAAATTATATAGTGAAGATAGGATTTTCCCATGAAAAAAGATATTCATCCCGAATACCATACAATTAAAGTTGCCCTAACAGACGGAACAACCTTTGAAACGCGTTCTACGTGGGGAAAGAAGGATGACGTTTTACGCCTTGATATTGATCCTTCTTCCCATCCGGCATGGACGGGTGTTCACCGTCTTATGGATTCCGGAGGACAGCTTTCCAAGTTCAATTCAAAGTTCTCGAACTTTGGTTTGAAAAAGTAACTGTTTGACTCATCCGTTGAGATAAAGCTTGGATGCGTTTATAAAGTCCAAGACTGTCCGTCAAAAGTTCTCGCATGGGCAGGGGGTAATCTTCCTCTTGTCCGTTTATGCTGTTGGCGAGACAAAAAGGGTCGCTTTTGATCATATATTTCTCAGAGCAGGCTTCTTTTAACAGGATTTCCCCCGCTAGAAAGGCTTTTTGCGCAAGGAGCCAAGCCATGATTTGAGTCAGGCGTGCGGTGACGCGTGTCATCTCACAATTAATGCGCATATCGCGTACTTCGTTAGGCTCCTGAGCCCTTTGAAGCGAGTAAATTTTCAGAAAGTTTTCTGCCTTTGTTAAAAGACCCAAAGTTTCGGAATATGTATTGTCATATAATATTGAAGAAAATCTATTCGTAATCATAATAACTCCTAAAGTAAATATAGGTATAAGTATACATAATATAGGTTAATATTTAGTAAATTAATCATTGACAATATTATTTATTTATGAAGTTATATTGTTTTTCTCTGCTCTACTTGACTCTGATACTGTTATTGAGTTAGGGTTAGAAAATTGTATCCTACGTAAAAAAGGACCTTGTTATGCCAAATTTTAAGTCTGTCATTATCGCTACAGGAAGCTATCTTCCTGAAAACGTTGTAAGTAATGAAAAATTATCTGAAACGGTCGATACATCCCATGAGTGGATTGTGGAGCGAACAGGCATTCATCAGCGTCACTTTGCAGCAGAAGGTCAAACAACATCCGATCTTGCTACCGAGGCCGCCAAAGAAGCCCTTGAACGTGCGAATTTAAAGCCTAATGACATTGATCTTATTATTGTAGCAACGGCTAGCTCCGATTATACATTTCCGTCTTGCGCGACGCGAGTACAAGATAAAATCGGCAACACAAAAGGACTCGCCTTTGATGTAGCAGCTGTTTGTGCCGGTTACCTTCTTGCTTTGAATGTTGCCGATAGTTTTCTTCGTCTCGGTAAAGCAAAGAGAGCGCTTGTCATTGGCGCCGAGACCGTTTCAAATCTTCTTGATATGGAAGACCGTACAACTTGTGTGTTGTTTGGCGATGGGGCGGGTGCTGTTATTTTGGAGGCTGTTGCAGATAAAGATAATCCGCAAGATCGCGGTCTCATCGGTGTGGATCTTGAATCAGACGGGCGCTTATATGAGATCTTACATGCTGACGGCGGGCCGTCGTCCACGCAATCTGTTGGAAAATTGCGTATGGCAGGTCAAGAAGTTTTTAAACATGCGGTAACAAAGCTCGCTCACTCTGCAGAAAAGACCCTCAAACAGTATAATGTGAAACCGGACGAACTTGATTGGCTTATCCCTCACCAAGCCAATGCTCGTATTATCGAAGGGATGCGTCGTAAATTGAATATGGACGAAAGTAAAGTGATTGTGACCGTTGATAAGCATGCTAATACGTCTGCTGCTTCTATTCCTCTTGCCCTTCATGATGCGGTAAAATCCGGTAAAATCAAGCAAGGCGATCTTATTCTCCATGAAGCCATTGGCGGCGGATTGATTTGGGGCTCGGCTCTTTTGCGCTTTTAGAAGGCTTATTAGCCTTAGAAAACGTTAAATGTTAAAATAGAATAGATACGAAGGACATTTACAAATGACCTATGTTGTAACAGATAATTGCATTAACTGTAAGTTTGGGGATTGTATAGAAGTTTGCCCCGTTGATTGCTTTTATGAAGGGGAAAACATGGTTGTAATTGATCCGGAAGAATGTATCGATTGCGGTGTATGCGAGTCCGAATGCCCTGCTGATGCTATTACTCCCGACACCCGAGAAGGAACAGAAAAATGGGTCGAGCATAATCAAAAGTATGCAAAGTTATGGCCTAGACTTACAGAAAATATTCCCCCTTTGCCCGATGCGGAAAAATGGGATGGGGTTGAAAATAAACTTGAAATAGTCTTTTCGGAAAAACCCGGTAAGGGCAGCCGGTAAGTTCTGTTCCCCCGAGGCTCTTACTTACGCTGATTTTGATAGGGTTGTAGAAGGGGCGAGGGATGTTTGGACAAGATCCTCGAGACGGAATTGAACGCGTTTGACACCATTCCATTCATCAAGACTTAAGGTGCCGACGGCAGAGAGCCATTTACCGCGTGCGTTTAGCAATAAATCCCCAAGGGGAGTCCCTACACAGCGAAAGGCGATACCGGAAAGTTTGCCTGATTTTGCAAAGTCTGTAAAAATACATCGGACATGATTGTTTCCCACAATGTCGGCCCGGATTACGGAAAGTTCATCGAATAAAAAGCGAGGTGTTGAATTGCCTTGACCATAGGGGGCTAAGGCTTCAAATCTTTCGGCGAGATCAACGGATGCTCCGCCCGCCGAAAGGCGTGCATCGATCTTAAGAGCCGGTGTGAAATCAAAGTTTTCTTTCTCAATAATATGTGTTAATCGCTTTGTACAAAAGGCTTTGAAAGCCTTTATGTTTTGGGCTTGGATACTTAAGCCGCCGGCCATGGCGTGTCCGCCGCCGGCGTCCAAGAGGCCTTCTTGCTTTGCTGCTTGAATAAGAGTCCCTATATCAAGACCCGGAACGGAGCGTGCCGATCCCTTGCCTTCTAAGACAGTGCCTTTTTTTTCGAGGGAGATGACGATAGTCGGTTTGTTAAAGGCATCTTTTAAACGACCTGCCACAATACCGATCACACCTGCATGCCAGTTCTCACCGGCGACGATAAGAAGCGGGGTTTCGGTGTTCTTTGCATTTTCGACTTCTCCTTGGGCTAGGGCTTCTTCTAAAACCTGTGCCTCAATGGCTTTGCGTTCTTCATTATAAATTGAAAGTTGTTGGGAAATATCACGGGCGCGACTCGGGTCATTGCAGGATAAAAGTTCAGCGCCAAGGGCAGAAGAACCGACACGTCCCCCCGCATTAATGCGAGGCCCAAGGAGAAATCCAAGGTGATAGGCCGTCGGACAAGACTCAATTCCGGACACATCGGCAAGAGCCTTAAGACCTATATTTTGACGGCGGGAGAGAACCTTGAGGCCCTGTTTTACAAAAGCACGGTTCAGACCTTTTAAGGCAACAACATCGCATACCGTCCCTGTTGCTACAAGATCAAGAAAACTTAAAAGATCCGGTTCGACTTTGTCTTTAAAAAAGCCTGTTTCTCGCAATTGTTTTTGAAGGGCCACAAGCGTGACAAATACAACGCCAACGGCGGCACAATCTCGGCAGGGGCTATTCATTTGATCAAGGCGATTGGGATTTATAAGTGCCGTGACTTCAGGGTGTTTGGGTTCGGCTATATGGTGATCAATAACAATTACATCAAGACCCATGGTTTTGGCAGCGGCTAAAGGCTCAAAAGACGTGGTACCGCAGTCAACGGTAATAACAAGATCATGGCCGGCTTCCTTAAGGCGTTCAAGGGCAGGAGTATTAGGGCCATAACCTTCTTGCATGCGGTCGGGGATATAGAGAGTGATATCGAGTCCAAGGGCTTGAAAATAGCGTTTTAAAAAGGCTGAAGACGTAGCACCATCTACATCATAGTCCCCGAAAACGGCAATTTTCTCAGTGGAAGAAATTGCTTGCACGAGGCGTTTTACGGCCTTATCCATGTCTTTCAGGTGAAAGGGGTCGGGGAGAGAAGCTTTAAGGCTGGGTTTTAAATAGGTTTCAAGAGTCTCTTCGGGAATATTTCGCGCTACAAGTAAGCGCGCAACAGCTTCGGGTAAGTCAAAACGTTGAACATAAAAAACGATTTGGCGCTCGTCCGCATCTCTCAAAAACCAACGTTTTCCGGAGGTAGACAGATTATCCCCTAAGAGGTTATACGGTGTTGAGGCGTGTTTTACAGTAGGCGTCATTTTCCGGTTCCCTTTTGAGTGTAGAGCTCTTTTGGCCAGCGACGGTGAATCCAAAACCATTGTTCCGGGTGTTCTCGAATCCAAGCTTCAATATGGTTATTCATTTGTTTTAAGATAGAGAGTGCTTTTTCTTGGTCTGTACCCGTTTTAGGAATAGTCAAAGGCGGATAGTAAATGATTTTACATTTCACGCCGTTTGTTCGAATAACTTGAAAGGGCAGAATCGGGCAGTTAAATTTCAAGGCCATTCTGGCAAAAGCCGGTGCCGTCATGGCCTCGCGCCCAAAAAAAGGAACGGCCAGTCCGTCATTCATTTTTTGATCGGCTAACATAGATACATGATGGCCTAACTTAAGCTCTTTCATGATTTCCTTAGCCCCTTCGGAGCCTTTGGGGATGACTTTGCGAGCCACCCTTTCGTGGATTGTGTTGACCAAGAATCGAGTAAGAGGGTTATTCAAAAAACGTGTGATTTGAGCGGTTTTAAGCCCCCGCTTTTGAGCAATATAGGTACCGACTTCCCAATTGCCGCAGTGAGCGGAAAAGAGAAGACCCGGCTTTTCATCATGGATCAAGGCATCTAAATGTTCGAGACCTTCAACGGTATAGGGGCTGTTTTTTCCAAAGGGAGATTGGTAGGGTAAACGGACGTATTCCAACAAAGTGCGTCCTAAATTCTGCCACACCCCTTTGATGATTTGATCTTCTTTTCCTTTTGTGAATTCAAACCCGGCCAATTGGAAATTTCGGCGGATAATTTGTGTTTTTTTAGGGAGTAGAGGTCCCAAAGAACCTACTAAAAAAGAGCCCGTGGCAGAACCCCAAGAAAAGGGAAGGAAAAAACCAATGAGAACCATCAGGGAAAATAAAAGAGCTTCAAAGGGGTACGACAGATATTTAAAAAATTTCCTCATTTTCCTGTGTCCCTTTTGTCAAAGGGCTTCAATAAATGCTGAAAAAGCCTAAAATCTTCATAATCTAATTGAATGCGGAGCTGACGGATACCTTTTCGGAGAGCTTTTGGAAGACGCACCCGGTCTTTTTGAGTGGTCACAAGTTCCGCACAGTATTCTTGTGCGGTTCTTTGTAAGTTTTCCAGATCTTCCGTGGTGTAAAAATGATGATCCGGAAAGGGAATCGTGTGCTGCACATCAAAATTTTCAAGGCGCAAGGTTTCAAAAAACTTTTCGGGAGAGGCAATGCCTGCAAAAGCCACAAGGCGCTTGTTTTTTAAGCCGGCCCAATCGTCTTTGTTTATGGAAATTGTGGCTTGCAAAAGAGGCTTTTTTATCTCATCAAAGGTAAGGCGATGACCTTCGGCATTACCGACTACAATAAAAGCATCAACACGCCCTAATCCTTTTTCAAGGGGTTCACGTAAAGGGCCTGCGGGGATGACTTTTTTGTTGCCGAAACCGCGCCGAGCATCTATTACGCAAATTTTTAAATCTTGCTTGAGGGTTGAATGTTGTAATCCGTCATCCAGCAAAATAATTTCGGCTCCTTTTTTAATGGCGGCTTTTGCGCCTTTGTAACGATTAGCGGAAATCCATGTGGTGCAGCTTAAAGATAACAAAAGAGGTTCATCCCCAACATCCGGAGCTGTATGTATTGTGGGGTCGACCAGCAGAGGGCCTTTAAGCTTACCTTTGTAACCCCTCGAAATAATTGCAACTTTTTTACCGCGACCTTTAAAATATTGGGCAATAGAGAGAGTAACCGGTGTTTTTCCGGCACCACCCGCTGTTAGATTCCCGATGCAGATAACGGTTTTATCAACAGCTCTTGTTCTTGTGAAAGTTTTCTTTATGGTGCCGGAAAAACGAAATAAAGCGCTAAGCACGTTTAAAAAAAAGCGCCGAAGAGAATTGGTTGTAGTGGGAGTGTACCAGAAACTAGGCTCTTTCAACGGTGCTCTCCCTTGCTTTAGTGTCTTCTATTGGCTTGGCTTGGTTGTTTTTAGCTCTTCCGGTAGCGCTTTTTAAGTAAGGGGAAAGACGCTCAAGAATGGTGCTTAAGACTTTTGTTTGTTGTGTTAGAAACAGGCTTGCATTTTTGGTGTAGGTTTGAGCGATTTTTGAATTATCCATCAGTTCCAAAAGGGAGAAGGCGAGTTCCTTTTTATCTTTGACGAGGAGGGCGGCTTTGGCGACTTGAGCTTCTTTAATAATTTCCTTGAAATTCCCCATATAGGGTCCGTGAAGAGCAACACAATTTTGACGCATGGGTTCAAGGATATTATGCCCGCCAATTTTATCTACCAGAGACCCGCCCACCAGAACAAAAGACGCCTGTTCATAAAATAATCCCATAACGCCCATTTGATCCACTAAAAGAACATCCTCTTCAAAGAGGCTGTTTTTGTCCTTCTGCCATGCGCTGTAACGCTGTACGCTCAAGCCTTGTTTTTGAATAAGGCGTTCAACTTCCTCACAGCGATGAGGATGGCGAATGACCAGAACCAAACAGGCATTTTCTTTTGTTTTTTTGAGTTCCGTATGAGCGTCGAGGACGATCTCTTCTTCTCCTTTATGGGTACTTGCAGCCATCCAATGGAGGCGTCCTTTAAGGGATTTTCGAAGGTCGGACAGATCCTTTTTTGAGTAGCCGGGATGGTCTGCTGCATATTTTAAATTGCCGCAAAAGGTTGAGTTTTTATAGCCTATGTGTTTTAAGTTTTGATCTAATTCTTTTGTTTGGGTAAGGACAAGATCAAAGCAATTTAAGAGGTCTAAGAAGACGTTTCTTAAGAAAACCCAGCGCTTAAAAGAGCGTGTCGAAAGTCTCATATTTAAAAGGACAAGGGGGATTTTTTGTTTATGAGCTTGGAAGATTAAATTGGGCCATAATTCAGATTCAACCCACACCATTAAATCAGGTTTCCAGTGGGAAAGAAAACGCTTTATCGCCGACTTAAAATCAAGAGGCGCATATTGGTGAATAACTTTTTTAGGAAAGCGTTGTTCAACGATTCTGGCAGAGGTCATAGTCCCTGTTGTTAACAGGATATCCCATGTCGGGTATTCTTTAATAAAGGCTTCGATGAGTTTTAAGAGGGATAGACTTTCTCCAACGCTTGCAGCATGGAACCACACACATTTTTGCCCTTTGCTTTTTGTGAGGGAACTATAACCGAATTTCTCAAGGTAACGTCGGGCGTCTTCTTTGCCTTTTTTAAGACGCTTCGGCAGGATTAAAAAGCGATAAAAAGGCTCAAAAAGCGTTATTAAAATTCCATAGAGCAGTTTTATAAAAAAGGTCATTTTTTCTTTCTTAAGTTAAGGGCTTATGACCGCATAAAGCATCGGCTTTATTGCTGGTTTCACACAAAATATTTTGCACTTTTTCTTTCAGTCTTTCAATCTCTTCCGGTGTTGTTTTAGGGGGGACGGAGAGAGGTTCTCCCCACACAAAATAGCCCTTGGTAAAAGGAAGAGCCAGAACAAAGCGATCCCAAGACTTAAGAACTTTGCGGCGTTTCACACCATAAGCCCCCGGGATGATATCACATCCTGAAAGTTGTGCAACTTTCATAACACCGTCACTCACCTGAAAACGAGGGCCTCTCGGGCCATCGGGAGTGATGCCGATGCTCTCGCCCTTTTTAAGGACGTTGAGAAGATTGCGAAGGGCTTTAAGACCGCCCTTGCTTTTAGAACCCTCAACGGTTTTGATATTAAAATTATCCATAATTTGAGCGATAAATTTGCCGTCTGCATGTTTGGAAATCAGCATATTAAAAGGTTTTTTACGGTTCCATCCGTAAACATTCATTAAAACACGGTTGTGCCAGAAGACACAAATGAACGGTTTATCCTGTTCCCAATAAGACTCGGGGATATGTCGATCTATATGATTCCAGCATGAGGTATAATAAACAAAGCGAATATAGGCTGAGGCCACGTGTGCCAGAAACTTAAGAAAGAAAGAGCTTTTTAAAAGACGCTTATGAAATCTCATGTGCAAAACCCCATGGTTAAGATGAATCCTGCGGGGAAGTTGCTTCTTGAAACTGTATGCGGGAAAGCTTTTGATAACGTTTGCTGGTTTTTAAGAGAGTTTCATGGGAGCCTAGGTCAGTGATCACGCCGTCTTCCAAAACATAAATCACGTCAGCGCTTCGAACGGTTGCAAGGCGATGGGCAATAGTTAAGGTCGTGCGCCCTTTCATAAGGAGCTCGAGGGCGCTTTGGATTTTCTCTTCAGATTCGGAATCCAAGGCTGAGGTGGGTTCGTCCATCAGTAAAATAGGAGCATTTTTTAAGAAAGCTCGTGCAATGGAAAGTCTCTGGCGCTGACCGCCGGAAAGGCGCATGCCTTGCTCGCCGACAAAGGTCTCATAGCCATTGGGAAGAGAGTCAATAAAATCATGGGCTGCTGCGGCTTTGGCAGCCTTTATAATCTCTTCGAGAGAGGCACCGGGGCGTCCAAAAGCAATATTGGCCGCAATTGTATCATCGAATAAAACAACCTCTTGGCTTACAAGAGCGACGGCATGGCGCAAGGAATCCAGTGTTACATTCCGTATATCTTGATCATCAACGGTAATTTCCCCGCTGTTGACATCAAAGAAACGGGGAATGAGATTCATAAGGGTTGATTTGCCGCCCCCGCTTGGACCTACAAGTGCAGCCCTTTGTCCGGGTTTTAAGGTAAGGGAGATATGTTGCAAAATCGATTGATTGTCTTTTTCATCATCATAACTAAAGTTTACGTTCTTAAAGGTAACGGATCCTTTTGTTACGATAAGATCCTTGGCATTAGGCCGCTCAATAATTTCATTCTTATGAGCCATGAGAGCAAAAACACGGTCTGCGGCTGCTAATTGCTCTTGCAAATTGGCATTTAAATTCGCTAAGCGTTTTAGGGGCTCGTAACTCATGATTAAGGCGGTGATAAAAGTAAAAAAAGCCCCCGGTGTATGAGTGCCTTTAATGACCTCCGATCCCCCGTAAAGAATTACAACGGCAATGGCAATGCCGCCCAAAAATTCCATAACGGGGTGACTAACGGCTTTCGTGCGAACCCCTTTAAGTGTCCTCTCAAAAACATTTTCGATAACCTCACTCATTTTACTTTTTTCGTAGGCTTCCATACAATAGGATTTCACGAGGCGAACGCCTTGAAAGGCTTGCGTTAAAAGGATGGTTAAATCGGAGGTATGCTCTTGCACTTTTGTTGACGTTTTGCGCATTTTGCGACCAATAATTATGACGGGTAAAATAGCAATAGGGAGGATGAAAAAGACAACGGAGGCCAGCTGCCAATCTTCATCAAACATGACAATGATAAAGAAAATCAACGTTAAGAAATCTTTGCCGATACTGGAAAGAGTCCCCGTTACCGCATTATTCAAGCGCCCCACATCATTCATAAAACGAGAGACAAGATCTCCCGTTTGTCTTTTTTGGTAAAATTTTAGATCGGCTTGGATCAAGACATTAAAGAAGTCTTTTTGCACATCGGCAATAACCCTGTGTCCGACAAAGGCCATAAGAACGGATTCGCCATAGGTAAAAAGCCCTTTTAAGAAAAAAACCAAAAAAATGAGACCTGTAATGGGTAAAAGCATTTCTTCTTTGCGACCCAAAAAGATGTCGTTGATAATAGGTTTCATCAGTTTGGCCGAGGCAGCCGTTGTCGCTGCGACAACAATCATGCACATAAGTCCCAGGACAATTTTAGAACCGTAAGGTTTTGCGTATCGGATCAGCTTTTTGATTAGTGCGCGTGTTGAGGCACTTTTGGCAACTTGAATGATAGAGCGTTTGGCGCGCTTTTTAGCCATGGGGCATACCTTTTAATAATGATGCTAATTATACACTTCTTGCAGGGGATTTCAACGTTGTTACAAGTTCGGAGGTAATCGTATTAAGGCGTAGTAATCCCGAGGGGGTAATATAGAAATTTGTCTCATTTTCCTCAAGAAATCCAAGATCCTTAAGGAACGCTACTTTTCCGGGATCCAAAATCATAGCCAAAGATATACCGTGCATTTTATGAAAGCTCTCTTTATTGATGCCTGTCTTTAAGCGCAAGCCCATGAGAAGATGTTCAATCAATTGGTCTTCCGCTGTTAAAGCATCCGAAAGTTCTTGGCCGTGGCCGTGCTCTTTGACTTTTTTGAGCCATGTTTCAGGGGCTTTATAATTTTTGACGGCATGTTTTTGCCCTTCAAGAGAAATTCGGCCGTGGGCACCCGGGCCTATGCAAACATAATCTTTATAAGTCCAATAAAGCATATTGTGTCGGCATTGTTGCCCCGGTTTTGCATAATTGGAAACCTCATAGGTTTCATAGCCGTGAAGTCCTATGATATCTCGTGTCAACTCATACAACTCGGCGGATTTTTCTTCGTCGGGAAGTTGAAAATCGCCGCGTCGGTAAGCAGTATGAAAGGCGGTTCCCGGCTCAATGATAAGTTGGTAAAGCGATAAGTGACCTTGGGCAAAGTCGAGGGCTTCTTCCAGCTCCTGTTGCCACTCTGCCGAGCTTTGACCGGGCAGGGCATAAATGAGATCAAAAGAGGATCGATCAAAAAGAGTTGAGGTAATTTCAAGGGCACGTTTAGCCTCGATTGCATTATGTAAGCGCCCTAAGAAAGTAAGAGAATCTTGTCGTAACGATTGGATGCCAACGGAAACTCGGTTAATACCCGCTGCTTTGAAATCCCTATATTTAGAGATTTCAACGGAGTTGGGGTTTCCCTCAAGGGTGACCTCAAGATCGGTGTCTAAGTCCCAGTAATTACCAAGACCCTCTAAGAGTTTTTGCACTGTTTTTGCAGGCATTAAGGAAGGTGTGCCGCCGCCAAAAAAGACACTTGTGAGGCGTCGCCCTTGTGTTTGCCTGCCGACATAGGCCAATTCTTGTAATAGCGCTTTTTCCCAAGCCTGTTCATCAATGGATCGGCGCACATGGCTGTTGAAGTCACAGTAAGGACATTTAGATTGGCAAAAAGGCCAATGAATATAGAGCCCTATGCCGTTTTCGTTATCACCCCCGGAGAGAGGACTTTCGGTATTCATTTAAAGCAGCTTTCAAAGAGCTTATTTAAGGCTATGGTGCGGTGTGAGTGTTTCTTTTTATAAGCTATATCCTCGCTTGAAGTCTTTGTCCGACCGTGGGGTTGGAAAATGGGATCAATGCCAAAGCCGGAATCATCGCCTTTTGCGTAACGAGCGGGAAAAACAAGCTCGCCGTGCCAAACGCCCTCAAATGTTTCGGTATGACCGTCGGGCCAAGCAAGGGCTAGCGTGCAGTGCATATGAGCGGCTTTATTATCACCCCTTAAAAGCATCTCAAGATGCTTGAAGGCTTTTTTTTCTCCCCCGAGACTATCGATGAAACGTTTGCTGTAGACACCGGGTTTTTGCCCAAGAGCTTCAATGCAAAAACCGGAATCATCGGCAAGGGCGGGGATCCGAAAAATTTTTGAGTAATAGCGGGCTTTTAAGAGGGCGTTTTCCAAGAAGGTCTCTTCCGTTTCCTCAGGGTCGGCAAGGTTGGTGTTTTGTAAAGAAATAACTTGGATATCAAGGGGGCTTAATAGGGTTTCAAACTCTTTGATTTTCCCGGGATTTTGGGTGCCGACAATGAGTTTTTTCTCTGAAAATTTGCGATATTTTTTAGGGGTTTCTGTCATGGAAAATTAGTTCTCTAAAGCTTCTTTTTGAGCGCGAATTAAGGTTTGAATGCCTTGTTTTGCCAAAGCCGTCATAGCCGTGAATGCCTCTTCATCAAAGGGCTCTTTCTCTGCTGTTCCTTGAATTTCAACAATGCCGCCCTTACCCGTGAGAACAAAATTTGTGTCTGCTTGAGCATTGGAATCTTCGGTGTAATCAAGGTCTAAAACCGGTTGTCCGTTGTAAAGGCCGCAGGAAATAGCAGCGACATAATCCGTCAGAGGAATTTCTTGAATCGTTCCGGCGGATTTTAGTTTTTGGAAGGCAAGGGATAAAGCCACAAAAGCACCGGTAATTGAGGCTGTACGTGTCCCCCCGTCTGCTTGGAGCACATCACAATCTACTCGAATTTGTCGTTCTCCGAATGCCGAGAGGTCGGTGACGGCTCTTAAGGAGCGGCCGATGAGGCGTTGAATTTCTTGGGTGCGACCTGTTTGTTTCCCGTTGGACGCTTCTCGTGCAACACGGCTGTGAGTCGAGCAAGGCAGCATTCCGTATTCTGCAGTAACCCACCCTTTTCCTGTTTTTCGCAAGAAAGGAGGCACTTTATCCTCAACGGTAGCCGTGCAAATAACGTGTGTTCCTCCCATACGAATAAGGCAAGATCCGTGGGCATGTTTCATAAAACCGATCTCAAGGGAGATTTGGCGGAGTTGGTCGGGGGCTCTTTTGGACGGGCGCATTTCTATGGTTTCCTTAAGGTGGGGTGAATTCCTTCCGTTATGCAGAAGGTTCTTTAAAAACGAAGGGCTATCGGTTATAAAGGGACTGTATAATATATTTAACAAAGGTGTAAAGATGTCAGATGATGTTTTAAAGAAAGAAAAGGCGGAAAATTTTGCGGATCAAGATAAAGAGCAAGTGAATTTAGAAGCTGTTGAGGATATCGCAGACCAATCAGACGATGAAGAAACGCCTGCAGAGCCCTCTTTGGAAGAACAATTGGCCGAGACAAAAGATCAGTTATTACGCTCTCTGGCAGAAGTTGAAAATATTCGGAAACGGGCTCAACGAGAGAAAGAAGAAATGGCGCAGTATGCCGTGACTAGTTTTGCTCGAGATCTTTTGTCCGTTGCGGATAATTTGAATCGAGCCGTTGAAAGTTTGTCTGCTTCTGACCAAAAAGAGGCTAAGGGGCTGCTTGAAGGCGTTGAGATTACAGAAAAAGAACTTTTAAAAGTATTGGAAAAGCATCGGATTAAAAAAATTGAATCCCTAGATCAGCCCTTTGATCCTAATTTTCATCAAGCTATGGTTGAAATTCCCAGTGAGGATAAAGAGCCGGGAACCGTTATTCAAGAAATGCAAATCGGTTACACTATTGCAGGACGTTTGTTGCGCCCTGCGCTTGTGGGTGTTGCAAAGAAATAGGGGTTTTGGATATTGTCAACAGCACGCTTTATTTATAAAATCTGTACCCTTGATGAGTGGGGAGCATTTCAGAACTCAGGTTCTTTTTCGGGGAATGATCTTGATCAAGAAACAGGGTATTTGCATTTGAGTCTCCCAAGGCAACTGCCGCGCATTGTGGAAAAATACTTTAACTCCCGTGAGCAGATTGTTTTTTTGGAAATTCCCCTTGAAAAAGTTAAAACCCACCTCAAATGGGAACCCAATTCTAAAGGAGACCTTTTCCCTCATTTTTACGGTGTTTTAGAAAGAGAACATGTTGAAGGTGTGTTCAAGACACTTGATGGCGTGCTTTCGCAAGATCCCGTAGAGAATACTGAAAAAACTTAGGGCATAAGCTTCGTCGCTAGCGCCTAGATCGGAACATTTTTTGAAAAGACTATGTAATCGACCGATCGATCTGTAAATGAATTTAAAACATTAGCCCCGTTGACGGAGCTTAAGTACAATCCTCATCGTAATTAATAAGAGCCTTAATATTTACGTTTATTTTTGCCCTATTTTTCCCCTCACTTGCCTTAGGCCTATTCTTAAAATGGTTACGATACGGTTAATTTTAGCGAAAAGGAGGTGCCGGGAGGCGGTTTTAGCTTTGCTTTTCAGTCGGGATGGGCTAAAAAAACAGAAGGTATTAATTCTGAAAGTATGGGTCATGAGCAACTATAAAGACACTATTTTTCTTCCCGTAACGGATTTTTCCATGCGCGGTAATTTGGCCCAAAAGGAACCTGTCGTTGTAAAAAAATGGCAAGATAATGATCTTTATCAAAAATTACGTAAAAAAAGAAACGGTGCAAAAAAGTTTGTTCTTCACTGGGGACCGGCATACGCCAACGGCAATTTGCATATGGGGCATTTTTTTACTTATGTCCTTAAGGATATTGTCGTGCGATCCCATTCCTTAAAGGGACATGATGCTCCTCTTGTGCCGGGCTGGGATTGTCACGGTCTTCCCATCGAGTGGAAGATTGAAGAGTCTTATCGGAAAGCCGGAAAGCGCAAAGAAGACGTACCTTTGAATCAATTTCGTGATGAATGTCGCCAATTTGCAAAGAAATGGCAGAAAATCCAAGCCGATGATTTAGAGCGTTGGGGTATTTGTTCCGATACAAGAAACCCTTACGTCACCATGGATTTTTCGTCTGAAGCTTCTATTGCTAAGGAGTTTCTGACCTTCCTTGAAAAGGGTTATGTCTACAAGGGGGTGCGCCCCATTATGTGGTCTCCCGTTGAAAAAACAGCTCTGGCCGACGCGGAAGTCGAATACCAAGATAAGAAATCTCCGGCAATTTATGTGCGGTTTAGCATCACAAAAGCTTCCTTGCCTGTGCTTGAGGGCGCTTCTTGTGTTATTTGGACAACAACGCCTTGGACAATTCCCGGGAACCGTGCCGTCGCCTATGGTGAAGATATTGACTATGTGGCTCTTAAGGTAAAAGAGGTGAATGATATTTCTCTTGCGGCAGTCGGAGAGGTTATTGTTTTTGCAAGTGATCTTCATCTGTCTCTTTGTGAAGAAGCGGGTATTACGGAATTTGATCTCCTTGAGACCTTTAAGGGCGAAGCCCTTGAGGGAACCGTTTGTTCCCATCCTTTTGTGGAACAAGGCTATGATTTTGACGTCCCCTTGATTGCAGGGCATCACGTCACAACCGACGCCGGAACAGGCCTTGTGCATACGGCACCGGGGCACGGAGCCGATGACTTTGAACTTGGAAAAAAGTTTGATCTCGAGATTGCAGACACCATTACCGATGAGGCCGTCTATGCGGATAGTGTTAAACAATTCTCCGGAATTCACGTCTTTAAGGCAGATCCCCTTGTCTTAGACCTTTTACGGTCGACAAACAGTCTTTTGCGCGAGTCTGTGATCACCCATAGTTACCCCCATTCTTGGCGTTCAAAAGCACCGCTGATTTTCAGAACAACCCCCCAGTGGTTCATTAGTATGGAACACGAAGGATTGCGGGAGAAGGCTTTGTCCGCCATTAAGAAAACAAAGTGGATTCCCGTCCAAGCTGAAAATCGTATTCGCGGCATGATAAAAGACCGCCCGGATTGGTGCCTTTCTCGCCAGCGTGCTTGGGGTGTGCCGATCACTCTTTATACTCATAAACAAACCGGTGAGGTGCTTCACAGCCCGCAGGTTAATGAGAGAATTCTTAATATTTTTCAAAAAGAGGGCTGTGATTCGTGGTTCCAAGAAGATCATAGCCGTTTTTTGAACCCTGAGTATAAGAACGATGATTATACGCCGTGCCGAGATATTTTAGACGTATGGTTTGAATCGGGTGCGACCCAAGGATTTGTGCTTGAAGGACGTCCTGATTTACAACGTCAAGCGGATCTTTATCTTGAAGGCTCGGATCAGCATCGGGGCTGGTTCCAGTCCTCTCTGCTTGTGGGCTGCGGTACTCGCGGAGATGCGCCTTTTAAGGCTGTTGCAACCCATGGTTTTACGGTGGATGCTAAAGGTCATAAAATGTCGAAATCCTTGGGAAATACGATTTCTCCCATGGAAGTGGCTAAGGAAATGGGTGTTGAAATTTTGCGTCTTTGGGTTGTGGGGTGCGATTATACCGATGACTTGCGTATCGGGTCTGAAATCTTAAAGCATCAACAAGATATCTATCGTCGTTATCGTAATACATTGCGTTATCTTTTGGGTGCGCTTAGCGCCCATAACCCAAGCCATGACGTGGCTTATGAGCAACTTCCTGATCTTGAAAAATGGGTTTTACACCGCTTAAGTGAAATCCAAAAAGACTTTGATCGCAGCCTTGAAGAGGTGGATTTTCAAGCTTTTTACAGTAAGCTCCATACTTTTTGTAGCGTTGATCTATCGGCTTTTTATTTTGATATTCGAAAAGACACTCTTTATTGTGATGGGGAAGATACGATAAAACGCCGAGGTGCTTTGACGGTTATGAATTATGTCTTTGAGTTCTTGAGCCGTTTTCTTGCTCCTGTTTTGCCTTTTACGGCTGATGAAGCGTGGTTGTCTCGTTATCCCGATGCCGATTCTATTCATTTGTCCGATATGACGCCTCCGGAGCCTCAATGGGATAATAAGGCTCTGGCCGAAGAATTTGAAAAGCGCCGCGAACAACGTTCTGTGATTACGGCGGCCCTTGAGATTGCTCGAAAAGACGGTGTCATCGGTTCGAGTCTTCAAGCAGTTGTCACCGTTTACGATCCTGAAAAACAACTGGACAGTTCTATTGATTTTGCGGAGTTCACCATTGTTTCGCAATTGACAATTAAAAACAAAGCGCCTTTGGAAGAGGGGTTCTTTGATAAAGGCTTTACCGTTATTGTGCGCAAAGCCGAGGATTCTAAGTGTGAGCGGTGTTGGAAAGTATTGCCGGAGGTTGGTCAAATCTCGGAGCATCCCGATGCATGCTCAAGATGTGCAAGTGTTGTGAACACTTTAAAAGAGGCAAGTTAGGATGGAAACGGGTGTGTCAAAGAAACCTATTCTGTGGGGTGTTTTTCTCATTATTTTGAGCTTTGCTTTAGATCAGGCCTCTAAATGGTATGTTCTAACGGAGCTTATGAATCCCCCGACGGTTATTCCGGTGACTTCTTTTTTTAGTTATGTGTTGGCTTGGAATACGGGGGTGAGTTTTAGCCTGTTTAATTCCTATGGTGTGACGGGAACATATGTCTTAATCGGATTGTCGTCGACCATTAGTCTTGTCTTTTTTGTGTGGTTGTTAAAAGCGCGCAATTATTGGCTTTCTTCAGGCCTTGGGCTGATTATCGGAGGTGCCGTCGGAAATTTAACGGATCGTGTGCGTTTTGGCGCCGTGGTTGATTTTCTTCATTTTTATTATGATACCTTTTCATGGCCGGCCTTTAATCCGGCCGATACATTTATTACAATCGGTGTTATCCTCATAGTCATTGAATCGTTTAAAGGAGAAAAAAATGCGTAAAATAGTTATGCCCGTTTTAACGGGACTGGCTTTATTAACAGCGGGATGTGAGTCCACGCGTCAAGCTCTTGGCCTTAAGCGCACCCAATCGGATGAGTTCCAAGTTGCCGATCGGCAACCGTTGTCCGTTCCCCCAAACTATACCCTTCGTCCGCCTATGCCGAATGCCCCTGCGGCAGTAGAAGTTGATCCGTCTGAAAAAGCAAAAGAAGCGCTTTTAGGTGATCAAGAAGCAGGTGCAATAAATTCAGTTGCCGAGAAAAACCTTTTGGATCAAGCCTCAACTCAGAAAGTGGACCCGACAATTCGCTCTCAGCTTGCCCAAGATGAGGCAGTCTCAAAATCTTCCGAGAAAGCGCCCGGCGAAGCTCTGGCCTTTTGGAAAGATAAAAGTGAGAAAAAATCAGGAGATGTTATTGATCCTGTTGCGGAAAATAAACGTCACAACGGATAAAGGCAGATGATAGTAAAAAAGTCGATTATGTCAATTGTTCTGACGTTACTTTTAGGGAGCCTTTTGCCTCAATTCAGTTATGGCGAAAAGCTTTATAATGCCCAAACATTTACCCTTACAAACGGTTTGGTTGTTTACTTAATCGAAAATCATCGCACACCCGTGGTTTCCCATATGGTTGTTTATCGTGTGGGAAGCGCTGACGATCCTAAGGGCAAATCCGGCCTTGCGCACTTTTTAGAACATATGATGTTCAAGGGCCCCAAGGGATCGGCTCCGGAGCGCCTCATGGAGGATGTGAACAAAATCGGCGGAGAGGTGAATGCCTCCACAAGCTTTGATGTGACTTCTTACTATGAAATTGCCCCGCGGGATAACCTTGAGCACTTTATGAAATTAGAAGCTTCGAGGATGCAAGACCTTCCTGTGCGTTTAGAGGATGTAACTCCTGAAATTCAAGTGGTTTTAGAAGAAGAAAATATGCGCGTGGGAAATAATCCTATAATGCAATTTTATCGAGATCTTTATGGAGCTTATTTCCGTCATCACCCCTATGGAACGATGCCCATCGGGTGGCGTCACGAAATTAAGACCTATACCCCTCAAGATGTTAAGGCGTTTCATCGTCGTTTTTATGCACCGGATAATGCCTTTATTATTCTAAGCGGTGATCTGACTTTGAAAAAAGCAAAAGAGCTTTGTGAAAAATATTATGGCGGGATTGCCCCTGGCAAGCAACAGCGCCGACAGAGGGTTGTCGAGCCTGCCCTCGAAAGTATGGTTCAAATAACGAAAACTTCAAATCGTGTGGCGCAACCTTCTGTGGTTTTGATGATGACGGCACCGACCTATGACTCTGAAAACCCAATACAGGCCGATTCCCTTGATCTCGGTATTTACGGTCTAAGTAACTCGGCAACGGGAGTTCTTTATCGACGTCTTGTTGAAGAGCTTAAGGTCGCGACATCATTTTCAATGGATTACGACCCTTACCGATTAGATAGTGCCACAATTACTATTGCGGCTCAGGGCGCGTCGGGAATTTCCCCCGAAGATTTAAAAAAAGCAATCCAAGAGGAAATTAAGCGCTTTATCGATCAAGGATTTACAGCGGAGCAGCTCGAGAAATTAAAAATACAATCTTTGTCTACCCTTGATTATTTAAAGGATTCTTTATTGGGCGGAGCTAATCACCTTGTGCAACCGCTTATTAAGCATGTCCCCCTCGAGCAAATTGAAACGTGGCCGGAAGCAACAAAAGCTCTTAAGGTTGAGGATGTTAATGAGGTTCTAAAAACTTACCTAAGTCCTAAGTATTATGTCACAGGGTATTTGTTGCCTGAAAAGGGAGAAAAAGCCCTGCTTGTTGAGGCTCCCCAAGAAAATGCCGAGACAAAAGATCCTGAAAAGATCGTTGAAGATAAAGGCGAGAAGAAAGTTGAAGTGCCTTTAGATGTCTTTAAAAAAGAAACGTCTTCAAAAACACCTCCCGTTAAAAAAGCTGCTCCTTTAAAAACTGAAAACGTGTCACGGAAAAAAGGAATTAAACATGCGTAAGGCCTTGTCTTTCCCTCTTCTTTTTGGCTTTTTGTGTGCAAGCATTTTGTTAAGCGCTTTCACACCGTTAAAGGCTCTTGAAATTCACCAACTGACAACACCAAAAGGTATTAAAGTTTGGTTTGCCCCCGATAAAACCGTGCCTGTTATTTCTATGGCTTTTAGCTTTGAGAATGCGGGCAGTGCCCACAATCCGCCTGAAAAAAACGGTCTTGCCATGATGTCGGCTGCTTTGATGACGGAAGGTGCAGGGAAGTTGGATGCCAATGCTTTTTCCGACAAGTTAGCAGAACTTGGCATTGGGATTTCCTTTAGTGTTGATGCCGATTATTTTAGAGGAGGGTTTAAAACAACTCTACGCACAAAAGACGATGCCATAGGGCTTTTAAAGGATATTCTCTATAAAGCGCTCTTGCCGAAAGACCGACTTGAGATTTTGCGTCAACAAGCTTTGTCATCCCTTGAAGCAAAATTGAAAGAACCGAATTATATCTTGGGGGACTCTGCTCGAAAAGGCCTTTACGGAGATCACCCCTATGCGTTTTCCGGAGAGGGAACCCTTGAAAGCTTAAAGGATATTTCGAGTGATGATATTAAAACTTTTTTGAAAACTCGTTTGGCGCGCTCTAATTTAAAGATCGCTATTTGTGGAAATCTTTCAACAGAAGAAGTTATAAGCCTAGTGGATTCCGTGTTTGCAGATCTTCCGGTGGCGTCCGGTGGGCAACCTCTTCCAAAACCGAACTTATCTTATTCCGGTCAAACCGTTGTAACCCGACAAACAATTCCTCAAAGTGTGAGTCTTTTTTATCATCCGGGTCTGAATACCGATGATAAAAATTACTTGATCTTGAGTTTGGTGAGTTCTATTTTCGGCTCTGATTTTACCTCACGTTTGATGCGAGAAGTGCGTGAGAAAAATGGTCTGGCTTATACGGTTCAGAGTTTTTTGTCCCTAAAAAAAGAGGCAGCTTCCCTTGGGGGATTCGTTGGCAGTGAGAATGCAAAAATTGATGACGCGCTGACGCGTATTAAAAAAGAATTTGCAACTTTGGCGTCTTTTGGCGTGACGGAACAAGAACTAAAAGACGCAAAAAAGGCAGCCGTCGGCTCTTTTGTTTTGCGTCTCTCGTCCACCGGTGCTATTGCAGCTCAGCTTCTAACGTATCAAGAAATAAACTACCCTGCGTCTTACCTAAATGAGCGATCCGGGAAGATTAATGCTATTCGCTTGAATGATGTTAATGCGTTTATAAAAGACTTTTTTGATCCGCAAAAACTAACGTTTTATGTGGTGGGTAATCCGGAAAAGGATTTAACAAAATGAACCGTCTCACTTTTTCATACCATAACGTTTCTTTACCGCCTTTCCCAAAAGAGCCCTTAAGGCTTATCCAAGAAAAATTCACACAAAAAGCCTATGCTTTTTTTAACGTGTTGGGAGATGAGCTTCTGCTGTCTCAGGTAGAAGAAAAAGTCCAAGTTCTTTATAAAACATTTACTCATTTTGTGATCCTGGGGACAGGCGGCTCCTCCCTTGGGGCGAAGACCCTTTGTGATCTGAAAAACAACCCCTTTGGGGCGCAAAAACACCATGTTCACTTCCTCAATAATGTTGATTCCCACACAATTGAGCAACTCTTGGCTAGCCTTGACCTCGAGAAAACTTGCTTTATTGCAGTGTCGAAGTCAGGCACAACGGCCGAGACGCTTTGCCAGACGCTTTGCATTATGAAAGCCCTCGAAGTCAAGGGAATAGATGTTAAAAAACACTTTGAAATTCTAACGGAAAACAAAGATTCGCCGTTGACGCAATTAGCTGCAACTTATCTCATTACCCCCCTTGATCATCACAAAGGAATCGGGGGACGTTTTTCTGTTTTTTCTAATGTGGGTCTTTTGCCGGCAGCTTTGACGGGGATTAATATTCGATCTCTTCATAAAGCAGCTCAATCCTATGTGGCTGAATTTCAAGAGAGTGTTAACAGCAATGATATGTCGCACCCGACCCTTGAAGGGTCTCTTTTTGCTTTTCAAGCCATGGAAAATGCAAAGACTATTGCGGTGATGATGCCCTATGTCGACCGTTTAGCCTCTTTTTCTCAATGGCATGCTCAATTGTGGGCAGAGAGTCTCGGTAAACAAGGCAAGGGGTCAACGCCTGTTGCTGCCCTTGGAACAGTGGATCAGCACTCCCAGCTTCAGCTTTATAACGACGGGCCGAACGATAAGACATATACTTTTTTGGTTGAGGATTCGAGGCAAAAGGGACTTGTGCCTAATGCTTATGTTTATACGGATGCGAAATTATCTTACCTTGAAGACCAAACCATGGGCGATTTACTGTATGCGGAGGCCCGTGCGACTATTGACTCTCTTATTAAAGTCGGACGGCCTCTTCGTGCCGTTGCTTTTAAAGTCCTGGATGAAGCGGTCTTGGGCGAGCTGTTAGCCCATTTTATGCTGGAAACCATTTTAACGGCCGAGCTTTTGGATCTTGATGCTTTTGATCAACCGGGGGTAGAAGAAAGTAAGAGGTTAACACGTCATTATTTATCCGACAAACAAGCTTCTTAAGCCAAAGACTCGGCTTGTACCAATAAAGAAAGAGTATTTGTAAAATGACCGTTCGTTTATTGCCTCCTACCTTAATTAATCAAATTGCTGCCGGTGAAGTCCTTGAGCGTCCTGCTTCCGCTATTAAAGAATTGGTGGAAAATAGCCTTGATGCGGGAGCAACTTCCGTTGAAGTAGCCGTTCGTGACGGGGGGAGAAGCTATATAGCTATCGTCGATAACGGCTGCGGTATGACAAAAGAAGATTTAACTCTTTGTGTGCAACGCCATGCCACGTCAAAGCTTCCCGACGGGAATTTATTTGATATTAAAACCCTTGGCTTTCGAGGCGAGGCTCTTCCTTCCATCGGTTCTGTGGCGCGCCTGAAAATCACAACAAAGCTGACGAATGCCGGGCACTCTCAAGAGTCCGATCAAGAAAATCATGCATGGGCTCTAACGATTGAAGGGGGAGCTCAAAAAGACCTTGAACCGGCCTCGCACCTTTGTGGTACCAAGGTTGAAGTCAGCGATCTTTTCTTTGCAACACCGGCTCGGTTGAAATTTTTAAAAGCGGCTCATACGGAAATTAACCACGCTTTAGATGCGTTAAAACGTCTTGCTATGGCCAACCCTTATGTGGCTTTTACTTTTAAAGATGAGAAAAAAACTTTGCTGCAGTGCGCTGCCCAATCCCCTGAAGATGACGGGGGTTCCTTAAAGCGCCTTGGAGACATTATGGGGTCGGATTTTACGGAAAATGCCGTGGCCATTGATCTTGAGCAAGAAGATTTCCGCCTAACGGGCTTTGCCGGCTTGCCAACCTTAAACAGAGCCAATGCTCAATACCAGTTCTTATTTGTAAACGGGCGCCCTGTTAAGGATAAAATCCTGAATCACGGCGTTAAAGTGGCGTATGCGGATTATTTAGCACGAGATCGATTTCCGTTGGTTTGCTTGTTCCTTGAGCTTAAACCTGAAGCTGTTGACATGAATGTGCATCCTGCGAAAACAGAAGTACGTTTTAGAGAGCCAGGAAAGGTACGCAGCATTATTGTGAGTGCCCTTAAAAATGCTCTAAAGCAATCGGGATTTAGAGCTTCCGGCACCGTTGCTGATGAAGCGTTGTCCTTCTTTAAAATAGAATCAACGCACCGTCAACCGACCTTAACTCTGCATGCCGTCTCTCCCGAACAGGGGGCAACGCAAAATCAATCACCGTCGAGTTTTTCCCAAGGTCTCAAAACTTTTGCGAATGCCAATGTGAACCGTTCTGCCCCGTCCTATTATGGCTCTCACTCGAGCACAGGCGCTCGGAATTTTGCCTATGAAGCACAAGCAACGTCCTTATCCGGTGTAGAAAGAGGAATGGCGGAAGGGGCTTCCTTTGCTCTCAAGCAAGCCCTTAATGAGGAAACGGCGGCGGATCGGGTCCCTTCTCCTGCGCCCGAGCAAGATGATTTTGCAAGCTATCCCTTAGGGCTTGCACGCGCTCAACTTCACGAAACTTATGTTATTGCCGAATCTCAAGACGGTATCGTAATCGTTGACCAACATGCCGTTCATGAACGTCTGGTCTATGAAGGCTTGAAGGCCGAGATGACTGCAAAAGGCATCCGTCGTCAAGGTTTACTTATTCCTGAAGTTATTGAACTTCAAGGTGATCAGTACCGAAAAATTCTCAAAATCACACCAGAACTTGAAGAATTCGGTCTGGTCATTGAGAGTTTTGGAGGTAACGCCGTTGTTGTGCGGGAAATCCCGGCCATTTTAGGGCAAGGGGATATTAAAGCGCTTATCCTTGATATTGTTGACGATCTTGATGAAATGGGGGGCAGCGTTAAACTTAAAGAAACTATTGACGGTATTCTTGGCACCATGGCCTGTCACGGAAGTATCCGAGCGGGACGTCGCTTATCTCTTCAAGAAATGAACGAGCTCTTGCGCCAAATGGAGGTCACGCCTTATTCAGGTCAATGCAATCACGGCCGACCCACTTATGTTCAGCTTAAGAAGAAAGATATTGAACGTCTTTTTGGTCGTTCTTGATTGGAAAGAAAATAGTATTGTCCTGATTGACAGAAAACGATCCGTTCTCATAAAAATACCCAAGGGACAAGCCCTTGGGTTCACTTTACAGGGAGGCGTGTGAGGTATAAACAGGAAGAAAATACGCTCACACTATTTACGTCGCATATATCAACGTAACATGTGCGGTCAAAAGGTCTTTAGAGACGTATTTTTGACCAAAACTTTCTAAGAGCCTATAAGCAGGATAATAAAAATATCCGTAAGCTCAATGCCTTATAGTGACAACTTATTTGTTTTTTTACGTCTAGTCAAGATTTTTTTTATATCGAAGATAAAAAAATATTTTTCCTTCGAGCTATAATATCATTTCGTTGCTTGATTCAAGCAATTCTTGTCCAAGATCTGTTAAAATTGCTTTTTCCAGCAGAAGGTCGTAAGCATCTTGGTAGCGCAGGCGATAATGAGATATTTGCTTTTCCATAAACTCTTTTGGAAGAACGGTTTCTTGGCTTAGGGCTTTATTATAAAAATCAATGAGGCGCGCGAGAACAAAAACCGCATGATAAATTCCTTCAATGGGGCGAGGGTCTTTCCGTAAAGGAGACGTATGGAGTCCTTCTCCTCTACAAAGCTCGTCGCAGACCGTTAAGTTATAAAGATATTGATGGGCTGCCTCATGCACGAGGTATTCAACGGTCATATTAAAATCATGATGATCTGCCAGAGCCACAAGACCCAAGAGTGTAAAGCTTGATCCGGCTATAAAGCGGTTGGAACGGACAATCGTAATGTTAGAAACGAGGGCTTCTATCTCGGTGGAATAAGCCGGGGAAATTTTTTTAATTTCAGATAAAGCTTCTTGAACAAGTTTGGATGATTTATCAAATGCTGTCTTTAACGGCTCTTTAATATAGGCTTTTTCCGGAAATTCAGAGGTGAGGACTTGTTCGCATTCCTGCCATTGTGTCGGGGAAAGACATGTGTTTTCAAAAGCAAAAACCGAGAGGGGCGCTTCTATGGTTTTCCGTTCAAAAGTAAAATTAGTAATGCAATTTTTAAAGTTATCGACGGCATTTTCTTGGGCAAACTGCACAAGGGTTTCATTTAACAAAGTAAAGGGAAACAATATCGTGGGATTTTTTCTTAGGTCATCTGTCAAAGAGTTGAATTTTATTTTTTCCGGTTCACTAAGGAGGCTAGATGTTTCGTCCTTAAGATACACAAGGCTTTCACATAAGGCTTGATGGTTTTTACGCTTTAATATGAAAGCACGCTCCGAATTAGGGAGCGCACAATTAAGTAACATTATGTTTTATACAAGTGTACTTAGGGTTTTATTCTTGCTTGAAAACACTTTTGTAAAATCGATTTTTATCATTTTTAATCTCCTGTTATTGAGAGTGTTGCTTTGGTAGAAATAGGTTCTACCAAAGAGGAATATAAATCATTGATAAGATTATCGCCACCCCTTTTTTTAGGTGTGATAAAAAAGACATCGACTTCTTGTTGGGGTTCATCGGGTAAAATTTCGATTAAGTCACCTTCAATGGGGAAATCTTTACCAATTGGTGTGATGCCATAACCGAGAAGGGCTGCGTAGTAAATACAAATAGCTGAATTGACAACAAGGGCGGGCTTTAAGAGTCCTTCTTCGTTTTGGAGGTGCCAATCGACGTTTCCTCGCACCATATCTTTTCCTTGATAGAAACTAATGAGACGGTGGTTTTTAAGGTCTTCTTTTGTTTTCGGTTCACCATATTTCTTGATGTAGCTTTTGCTGGCAACAAGTTTTAGGGAAACAGAGAGAAGTTTCTTTTTAATGACAGCTCCGGGGTCATCAATGGTCGGTAAAATAGCGACATCTGCATCTGTTTTAGAGAGACTTACATGATCATCGGTTGTTTGAATGCGCAAAGTTACGTTTGGGTGTTGTTTTTGAAAGGCGGCAAGGCGGGGCATAAGCCAAAGGCTCATGGTTCCTGTTGTCGTTATGATTTTCAAAGAGTTCCGTTTTCGGCTGCCTTTATTTTTAACCGTATTCAGTTTTTGTTCGATGGTTAAATAAGACTCTATAACGGATTCGTATAAATCTTGACCTATAGGTGTCATCTCGACACCGCTTTTAAGGCGCTTAACGAGGGTTTGTTCTAATTCTTTCTCAAGGTTGGTCACCGCTTTTGTAACCGTTGATGTAGCAACGTTAAGATGTTTTGCGGATCTGGAAAAAGAGCCGTGTCTGACAAGTTCAATAAAGTACTGTATTTTTTCTGAGTAAAGCATTTAGCTTTTTTTATCCTTAATCTAAGTTCAGTCCCGTGATGCCGTTTAAAATACGATTTGCTTTTTCAGTATAGCTGCCGTCTTCCTGATGAACAATAAGGCCGTTAAGTATTTTCGAGGGAGACTTCACATTTTTGCGCCCTCTCACAATAAGGCGTTTTGCTTTTCGGCCGTCCTTCGGCCATAAGGGGAAGAGGGTAATATCTCCAAAGCGTCCGTAGAATGCAGCCAAGAGATCGTCCAAGCGATCTGCCGTAAAAACAAAAGTCACAAAACCTTTTGGTTTAACCATGCGATGGGCAAAGCTAACCCATTTTTCAAGAGAGATACCTTGATCATGGTTGGATAGTGCTTTGTTATCTCGTGGAGAGGGAACGGAAGTGTTGCTTTCGAAATAAGGAGGATTGGCAATAACTTGAGAAAAAGAGCTCGCTGCCAAGCGCGGCGGCGGTGTGAGGAGGTCGCCGTGTATGACTTCAAGGCGGTCATGGAAGCCGTTGAGCTTAATGTTTTGACCGGTTAGGCGCACCAGTTCCCGTTGAAATTCAAGGCCTGTAATCCGTATGTCCTTTACACGGTGAGCCAAGGCAAGCATAGCCGTTCCGACACCGGTTCCCATATCAAGGACGGTTTCGGTGCTATCGGTTTGAACGCTTGCAGCCAGAAAAATAGGATCAATGGAAGCGCGATATCCTTCTGTGGGTTGAAGAATCTCGACTTTTCCCCCCAGAATTGTGTTGGCGGTTGTTTCCATAATTTTTTGATTTGGAAGATTCATTGCATAAATACTCATTTATTTTTCTTCCAATATAATGCATAGTCAACTCAAGGCAATGCCCTTTAAAGAGCCGCTTTGAAAAAGAGGTTTTCAGAAGGGATGCTGCCAAAAAGTTTTAATAATATAGGAAAAAAAATGGGATTCTCCCCTATAGCCCGTGTCTCTCCGGAAACAGCTGCCCCTCTCCCTTCTGCTCAAAATTTAACAGCCCTCCGCACCTTGACAGAATTCGTAAAGGCAGATCTTGCTGCGGTTAATGCCGTGTTGCTGCAGGAAATGCAAAGTGAAATTGATTTAATTCCTCGGCTGGCCCGGCACCTTATTGCTTCGGGCGGAAAGCGTGTGCGACCTCTTTTAACGTTGGTTGCGGCAAAACTCTGCGGTTATCAAGGGATGCAACACGTTGATCTTGCAGCTTGCGTTGAATTTATCCATACGGCAACGTTGCTCCACGATGATGTGGTTGATGAAAGCAATATGCGTCGAGGACAAGCCTCTGCCAATGCTCTTTGGGGGAATCAAGCGAGTGTTCTCGTGGGGGATTTCCTTTTTTCGCGTGCCTTTCAATTGATGGTTCGGGTCGGGAATCTTGAGACCCTTGGCGTTCTGGCCAAAGCCTCTGCCACTATTGCCGAGGGCGAAGTTATGCAACTTATGGATAATAATAACCTCGAGATTGTTGAGCAACGTTATTTTGATATTGTGCGTGCTAAAACGGCTGCTCTTTTTGAGGCCGCGTGTCTTGTGGGCGGTATGATTTCAAAGCCTGAGCCCTCTGTTTCACAGGCTCTGGGAGCCTATGGGTCGGCATTTGGAACTTGTTTTCAAATTATTGATGATGTGTTGGATTATGCAGCCGATGAGCAAGAGCTCGGTAAAAGCGTCGGTGATGATTTCAGGGATGGTAAAGTCACTCTGCCGGTGATCTATGCTTATCATAAGGGAACGGCCGATGAAAAACAATTTTGGGAACGTGCTTTTACCCAAGAAACTTTAGGAAAGAACGACCTTGTGCAAGCGCAAGCGTATCTCTTTAAACATAAGGCTCTTGAATATGCCCGACATAAAGCCGCCTTTTTCGGTAAGCAAGCCAAGGAGGCTCTCGATGTCTTTGACGAGAGCGATTTAAAAGCAGCGCTTTTATCCTTGGTTGATTTTTGTCTTGGGCGCCGTTATTAAGACTCTGCTAAAACGGGAGAACCCCTATGATTTCTTCTTACACCGCTCGGTATAGCCCTGTGCAGGATAAAAAAGTCGTTCTCGTCGGCGGTTGCTTTGATGTGCTGCACTACGGGCACCTTCGGTTTTTAAAGCAAGCCAAAGCCTTGGGCGATTACCTTATCGTTGCCCTTGAAAGCGATGCATCCCTTGCTGAAACAAAAAGCCGGAAAGTATTTCACACTCAAAAACAGCGCGCAGAAATCCTCGAGAGTTTAGCGGTTGTTGACGAGGTTCTTCTCCTCCCTCAAATGGCATCGGATCAAACTTACTTAGAATTAGTACAACGTATAGCGCCGACGACGATTGCCTTAACGCAGGGTGACCCCCAAGCTCATAACAAAGAGCGGCAGGCTAAAAGTATCGGAGCTTTATGTGTTTCCGTTCCGTTTGAAAAAGGATTTTCAACCACGGACTTGTTGGGGAAATATAATGGTTGTGCCGAGTGAGGCGATACACGTCGGTATTGGTGTTTTAATTCTGAATACAAGAAATGAGCTTCTTTTGGGCAAACGCAAAGCGTCCCATGGGGCAGGGACGTGGGGGCCTCCCGGAGGCAAGCTTGATTTTGGCGAAAAATTCAAGGATTGTATGGTGCGAGAAGTCAAAGAAGAAACGGGCATAGATCTTGAAAAAGAAGAACCTTGTATTATTGATGTGCAAAACGATATTTTTCCAAAAGAAGGTAAGCACTTTGTAAGTCTGATTGCCCGCGTGACCTTAATAAAAGATCAAGAAGCTCGGTTAATTGAGCCCCATAAATGTTTGGAATGGAAATGGTTTGGGGAGCACAACCTGCCGACGCCCCTTGATTTCTATCAAAAAACGTGTAAGGAATGAAGTATCGTTTTTTAACATTAAAGGAAGACTTATGAAAAAAATACTATTGGCAACAGCGTCTGCCCTTGCGCTTATTTCCGGTGCTCAAGCAGACAGTAATTTTAAAAGCGGCTTTAAAGTCGGCGGCGGTGTGGGTTACAAGCACCACCGTGTGAAGAGTCAGTCGAATTATACTGCAGATCCCGCTGTTTTAGGTTTGGCTGGAATTCGCCATGAAGGTTTTTCTAAGTCAGAGTCAGATAATACCGCTGCCTTTCAATTACATACGGGTTATGATCTAATTATTAACCGCTTTTTGGCAGCTGTTGAATTTGATTATCGCTATAGTCCCAGCGAAGTGAAAATGAATTTCAATACAAATCAAGGTTTATTTCTCCCGGCAGAGGCGCCCTTTGAGGTTCAACAGCAACACGCACATGATTTTGGATTGTCTATGCGACTTGGTGCCCTTGTTGCAGAAAATTTTGCTCTCTATGCCATTGGAAATGTGCGTCTAGGGAAGTTTAAGCATAAATTTTTAAATAAAAAACCTAATGCCCAAGCCCTTCCCAGCCACGGTAAATCAAAGTATCTCTGGGGCGTTGGTGGTGGTATCGGCGCGCGTTATGCTTTTTCAAAAGGTGTTACAGTTGCGTTTGAAACGACCTATGATGTTTATCAGAAAATCAAAATAAATGATATTGTTTTAGACGGAGGGCTTGGAACATTTGACACGCAATCTAAGGCGCCGCATGTCTTTATAGCCATGCTAAAATTATCTAAAACTTTTTAAAAAATAAACAGTTTTGCAAAATCCTCATCTCTGTGATGAGGATTTTTTTATTGACAAAAAGATTTCGGATAACTAAATGTATTATTGAGATATAATATTTTTAGGGGATCCTTAATGAAATACGATCGATTTTTATTGGCAACTATTGCTTCCGTTTTAGTAGCAGACAATGCAAATGCATCTTTAGCCTTTCTTCGAGCAGCTCAGGAGCAAAAGAAAGTTGAAATTATCCAGAAAGCGCAGACAGGCGAAATGGATGAAAAAGTTGCTCTTGAAGAAGCTCAGAAGTATCGGCTTGGTGATATTAGGGATCAACTCACCCCCAAAGACTGGACTGAATTCTTTGAGCAGACGGCAGAGATGGAGTACGATGCTCTTTTAATTGCGGCTGATAATCTTTCACAAGACGGCGGAACCTTCAAGGCTGAAATTGCTCGGGTAATCGATCCGATCGCATTAGAGACTCTTTCGGAGTGGCTGGAGAATTGGCGTGAGGCTGCTTTTGGGGGTGTTCTAAACGATACACTAAATCACAGAAAAAAAATTAGCCGTATGATTAAAGCCGTTGAGGCTCGTGATGCTTTTGTTCACCTTGTCGGTCATGCACTGACCTCAAAAGCTGTTTTTGACTATATGGATGCCCATGACGATGTCACTTTAAAAGGAGCTTATGCCGCACATATCGGCGCTATAGCCCATCGCGGTGTTAATATTACCGACATCATTGTCGACGATGTTGTGGATAACGGACGCGCTTATGACGTGGCGTTACAAAGTGCAAAAGTGGCTCCTGAGGCCGCTTATTGGACAGGCTTGAATCGTGGTTTTACTCTTAATGAGGCCAATACGATCGCAGATCGTGTGATCAACAACGGAGAGGCCGAAGCAGTAGCCCTACAACGCGTTGTTCAAGCGCAAGGTCGTTTCAATGCCTTGAACCCTCTACAAGTTGCTCAACGTGTTTTGGCAGGTCGCACCCTTGATCAAGCCCACAGGGATTTAACGGTTGCCGCAACTAAACTGAATCTTGCCGCTCGTTTTGCCAATGTGGATGAAGGCATCCGTAACGCCGTGTCAGAGCGGATGTATGATGGCGGAGTCACAGAAAATGCTGCCTTGAGAGCCGTTCTCCAAGGTTTAGAGGATACAGGTCTAAAACATACGAATAGTATTCCTAACCTTGCAGATGCCATGCTTGCCGGTATTGGCGGGACATCCCTTGAAGATGCCGCCTTTGCATTGGAAAAAGCCTTTGTTGAAGGAACCTTGGCTTTCGGTAACCTTCACTATCTTCACAATGATAATGGTCTTGTTTTGATTTGCATGAATTCCGATACTATTGACCAAGGTATCAGGATGTTTTGTTCAACGATCGTTGAGGAAGAGTTAGCCGCTGCCTTTGAAAACCACTTAAAAGCCCTTAACGGGCGAAATTTTGGCATTAATCCTTTAGTTCTGGATGATGAGAAAACGGCTTTTTATCGTGCCCATGTAAGAGGACGTCTTGATATCGACCATAATAACCTCGGTACCTTAAAAGACCGCATCGCTACGGCTCTTGCAGCTGCGAATACACCGACGGCGGAGATTACCCCCCAAGTTATTTTTAATGCCCTGGTTGCAGAAAATGCGGTGACTTATGGGGGCGGAAATGCCGGTTTTGGTCGCGCCGTTGCTGTTCAATTGTTAGGCGATAACCAACTCAATTTGATTGCGGCACGCCGTCTTGTAAATATTGACCTAAAAGCTGAAGAAATCAGAGTTGCTTACGGCCATCTTCCCCTTGAGGAGCGGATGGTTCTTGCAACGGACTTTATTGACCAAGGCCGAGGAAATGTTGATGAGGCCTCTATGAGGCTTGCTTTGGCAACGCTTCCTAATGTTAATGCCCTCGGTATGAATGAACTGTTAGATTTCCAAAATGCCGTATTGGGCGGACGCACCCTTGAAAATGCTTTGGCAGGCAATATTGTTGCCGTCAGAACTGCAATTTCAGAATTTGAGGAAGGCGTCCTTGCCCATCTCGGTGATGACGAGTTAGATATGCTTACTCAAAAATTCCTAGAATTGGGTTATGATATACCTGACATCAGTCTTGGACGACTCCGTGAATCTCTCTATGCCCTTTTTGACTTAACGATCATCGAGAACTTGCGCGAACAAGGTAACTTTTGGGGCAGAATTATAAATGAAAATGATCCGAAAGGCCTTGTAGCTGCGCTTACCGTGCCTCAAAAGCGCCGTTATGATATTTCCTTAAAGGAAAAAGAAATTGAAACGTTTAAAGCAGGATTAAACCCTGCGATGAAAAAGCGTATTGCTACTGACTTTGTTGATGAAAATCGCGGTGTTGTCGGAAATGTGTCTTTGCGTGCGGCTCTTGTACATCTTATGGAACCTCTGGCTTTTAATGTTTATGAGAGAGACTTTTTCATTAGCCAAGTCCTTGATTATAATGCTGATTTAATGGGGCTGCTGGACACATTAAGAGAAAAGCTTCTCTGGGATGCTTCTTTGCCTCTTTTGGCAACCTATGAGCAAGTCGATACGTTGTTAGCGTACGTTCCCGATGAATTTAATACCGATGAATTGAAACTAAAATTTGCGCAAATGCTTCATGAGGAACGACTTCATCTTGACGGCGATGTAGCAAAGAAAATTAATGCAACCCTCCAACTCTGTGCCGTTATGCGTGATGGGGGGGTAGATTTGACAGCTATTACGGATAGAGATCTTGATATAGCCCGTACGGCGCGTGAAAATATTTATGAGCATCGTCGTTTTCTTATTGAAGAAGCCCAAAAAGATCAAGCAAAGATTGAGGAAAGACGTTTAGAGGGAGAATTTGGTCTTTTAAATGTGCCTCAGCCAAGTCAGGACATGCAAGATGTTAATTTATTTGTGACCTCTTTAGATGCTCTTAAAACGGCTTTGCCCGGTGGACAAGCAAAACACCCTATCGGGTTGACTTTTGAAGCAGCCTTAGAGGCTTGGAAATTGAGACATAAGCTTGACCTTGATAATGCTAAATACGGTGAGATAAGAACGGCTCATCACAATGCGTTGGCGATACAAATCGCTAACGGTGAGGATATTGTCTTTAACCAAAATTGGAATGCGGGGAGGCTTGCCGATGGCAATGTTGACCTTAAACAAGAACGTATAGACGCGCTCCTACAACTGCAAGGTCTTGATCATGCAAAAAGAAATAATGCCCTTAAGTTGAATTATGTGAATTTCACAATGGAAGATAATTTATCTTATATGCTTGCACCAAACTTACCGCAGGTTGCTACCGGTTTTGGTAGTGATTATCGACAATTGCAAACAAGTTTGAAGAATTTCCTAAATCGTTATGTAGATGATTTTGGGGTCAGAACGCAAAATAAAGATGATCTCGATTCTGCATTTAACAGATTTGCCGGTGGAAATGATAATTGGTCGGGTAAGATTTACGCCCTTTTAACACGTGTTCCGGGAAACCTTGTTGATCCGGGTATTGTTCGCCCGACTCCCCTTGGTGAAGATGATCTCCCCGGCTTTGATAACGTTGCTTGGCAGGCTGCTCTAGATGAACAAACTTATCTTCTTATACAAGATGTGATCGGTTGTAACATCGGATGTGATACGGGAGCCAATAGAAAGCTTGAGCTTGTTTTGTCAGGGCGCGCTGTGCACATGGGGCTTGACCTACCCGAACTTGATATTTTGCAAAAAGTTGCAAAAGTAAAGCTGGGCCTAAAAGAAGCCCGTATTACTGAATTGGGAAGCCAGTATGATTATGAAGAAACAATCGTACAAACAACACAAGTGGCTACACAGCGTATGAAAGCTATCTTTTCATTGCCCGGAACCTATACGGAAACACCGTATGCTCAAATGGGAGGGCCGGGTCAGGCGCAAAATCAACCCGAGCAAGTTATTCGTAATTTGTTCGTTGCGAACCAGCCCAATCGTGTTCGCAATGCTATTAATTATAATCAAGTAGGTTATGGTGTGGAAGTAGGGACGCCCGTGGCACCGCATTTAACGGTAAAACGTTACCTTGAGGCTGTGCATGCCACACTTGATGAAGGCGATTTCTTGATGATTCGTAACTGCATACCCGAAGCCCTAATGGATTATCGTTTGCGTGAATTGACACAATTGGATGCCGAGTATGAACCGCATCCGTCACCTTCGGCGTTTTTTGATGCTCAGGGACGTTCGACGCTTAGTTTAACAGCGCTCTTTATGGATTACATTGGTGAAATTACTATTTTGCCTGCTGTTAAAGCTGCGTTGTTTACAAGAGTAACGGATCTTGAGGCCTTACAAAGGGCTGAGGATGATGAAGATGATTTCAATCCTACGACACATGCCTATGCACGTCATTACGGCGGTAGAACTCTTTTAGACCTCATTGATGATTTCTAAAAGGAATTTATCTTAAAGAATAATAACCTGCCATGGGATTTTTTCTGCGGCAGGTTGTTTATAAATAAATTGAACTTGAAACCTAAAGGAGTATTGAAATGACTATTAGATTTTTACCTGTGATTATCGGTTTATCCGTCAGTGTTGCAGCGACCTCAATTTTTGCTTCACATTTATCGAGAGAAGAAGAGGAACTGCAAAGAGCTATCGCGGCATCACGTGAAACGGGCCCATCCGTTATAAATGAAGACGATGAACTGCAACGAGTTCTGGCGCTTTCTCTTAATGATTATCATCATGTAGAAGATGAAGTCGATTCCTCGGCATTAGCTCTTCAAATTGCCCACGATGAAGAAGAAGGAAGAAATGAGTTTGAAGCTCAAAAACGTCTTGTTAGGGAATTTGAAGAAAAAAGAGCGCGTGAAGAGGAAGAAGAATTACAAAGAATTCTCGCTTTGTCTATGCATGATACGGATAATAATGCTTCAAGCAATAATGTCGACTTAGATGAGCAAGAAGATCTTGAAAGGCAATTAGACGAGGCTTTTGCTTTATCTCTGACAACCTTTCCTGTTGAGGAAGAAAAGAAAAGTCCTAGAAGAACTCTTATAGAGCAACAGAATTTAGAATATCAAGCATCTTCATTAACCGACCTATTAAGAGGGATGCGTCGTGATCTTCAGTCGGTAGAAGAAAACTTAGACGTTTTAAAACAACCTTTAGTTGAGAAAGAAGCAGAGATAGAGGCTTTGAAGCGTGTCGCCGATGATCGACGTAAACATGCCGCAACTAATGAAGAACGCTTTGGTAAGAACCCGCGTTTAGAAGCGGTTGCTTTGGAAGCAGAAAAAGCCGTCGTTGCTGCCGAGGCTGCCTTTCGTCTTTTAGAGGAAGAAAATGCAGCGCAAATGAATGAGCTTAAAGAAAGCATCGCTGAGCTTTCACACGGCATAGAAGAAAATGAAAGGAAGCTTGTTGAAGTTTCAGCAGAGCTTGCCAATCTTTAAAAGCTAAGCAATCTTACTCAAAATGCCTCCCTAACCTCGGAGGCATTTTTTTTGTTCTTAGGGTTATTGTGCTGTGATTTAAAATATAATTTCCCGGTTTCTTTATTTTAAAAATGTGAGATATGTCGATCTATACATAAAAAGCGGTTCCTTCAAGGTCTATTGTTTCTTTTTAAAAGCTGCTATTCTGTAAGGAATAAATGGGTGCGGGGTTCAGGATGTCATCAAAAAAAGTAAAAAAAATAGGCGAGACGACTTTTCATTTAACAGGCCAAATTCTTGTTGCCATGCCGCAAATGCAAGACCCCCGCTTTAAAAAATCAGTGATTTTTATGTGTGGCCATGATAACCATGGAGCCATGGGAATTGTGGTCAATAAGCTTATTGAATCTGTTACTTTTGAGGATCTCCTGCGACAGCTGAACCTTAAAAATATTGATAAAACTCTTGATATTCCGGTTCATTATGGCGGGCCCGTTGAAATTGGTCGCGGTTTTGTTTTGCATAGCACCGATTATATGGCAGAAGCCTCCGTCGAAGTCACCAATGATATTGCTCTGTCGGCTTCTACAACAGTCTTAGATGACGTAATCCTAGGGAAGGGGCCCGACCATATCTTATTAGCCCTCGGTTATGCGGGGTGGAGCAGCGGTCAAATCGAAGAAGAAATTATGCAAAACGGTTGGCTTACTTTGCCGGCAGATTGTTCTATTTTATTTGACACCAAACCGGATACACTTTGGCAACGTACTTTGGAAAAATTCGGTGTGGATCCGGATCATTTGTTTGCTCACACGGGTCATGCTTAAGTGAAAAGAAGTCGTTGGCTTTTTTAAATAGAGCGCAAAGCAAAGAAAACAGCGCCCAAAACGGCTATTTTTGTATAGATAAAGATATTAAGATAGAGCCGCAGAAAGTAACGAGGTTCTCCCTCTTTTACCTTAAAAAGCCGGCAAATCCAATCTCCCGGTTTCAGAATCAGGTTAATTAAGGTATCAAAAAAGAGTGATGTTTTTTTTATATCCATAAGGCCATTGTATCTTAATTTGACATAAATAAATATTGTTTTTAGACTTGTGGATTCCGAGTCATCAAACAAAGGTTATAGAGACATTCCAAAAGAATCTCGGATATCGTTTCAGCATCCCTTACCTATAAATATAGGATTCATTTCCGGCGCTCGGAACGGAAAATTTTTAAAAGAGCTCTCCATTGCCGGATAAAGGTCGCGGGAAGAAAGCTCTTTTTTTGAACAACAATGAAGGCAGATTTGCGGCACTTATCCGTCGATTCTTTAGTGCCCGTCAGGTAAACCGCAACATGCGCCTTTTAGGCAACCCATGGCGGGAATATGATACGACCGAGATAGTGTTATTTCTTGCCGCAACAGTGTTTGTAACGTTCGCCTGAACCGCAAGGGCATTGAGCATTACGAGAAACCTCTGCATCGCTACCTTCAGAGCCGTCGCTCTTTGTGTCTGCGGCCTTTTTTCCTCGGGAAGGATTAGACTTTGCAAGACGCTGAACGATAGATTTTGCACCGAACCCGGATTTTGGTGTGTCTTCCAGTGTTTTAGCAGGACCACTATAATTTAAGGCGTTTTGGTCGGTTTCTGTGCCTTCAAGTGCAGCTTCTTCTAATTCTTCTTCATTTTCAACGCCAATTTCAAGGTGAGAAAGTAAGGAGACGGTTGTTTCACACACTTGCGTCATCATGTCTTCAAACATGGTAAAGGCTTCTTGTTTGTACTCATTAAGGGGATCACGCTGAGCAATAGCTCGCAAGTTAATGCCTTGGCGGAGATGGTCAAGGTTATGAAGATGATCCTTCCAGGAGGTGTCTAAAACCCGCAAAAGAATGCTTTTTTCTGCCATGCGCATGAGGGGAGCCGTAAATTTCCCCTCTTTTTCAGCCATGTGTTTTTTAGCGGCTGTTTCAATTCGATCTCGTAGTTCGGATTCGGCAATGCCTTCTTCTCCGGCCCAGCTTTTGATAGGCAAGTTCATGCCAAACAAGCGTAAGACTTCTTCATGTAAGGTATCAACACTCCACTGATCTGCAAAGGAATTTTCAGGAATACAGCGATCCAGTAAGGCATCGAGGGCCTCTTCCCGCATTTCCTCAATGACGTCGTGCATGTCCTCTTTTTCCATCAGTTCATGGCGTTGAGTATAAACAACTTTACGTTGGGCATTCATGACGTCATCGTATTTCAAAAGATGCTTACGCATATCATAGTTGCGTGCTTCAACTTTTTGTTGGGCGCGCTCAAGGGCTTTGTTGACCCAAGGGTGTGTAATGGCCTCTCCTTCCTCAAGGCCAAGGCGCCGAAGCATGGTATCAAGGCGTTCGGAGCCAAAAATGCGCATCAAATCGTCTTCAAGGGATAGGTAAAAACGAGAGGCGCCCGGATCTCCTTGGCGGCCGGAACGACCTCTAAGCTGATTATCCACACGGCGGCTTTCATGGCGTTCCGTCCCGATGACATAAAGGCCTCCTGCTTTTTTTACAGCTTCGGCAGCTTCGGTGATTTCCGCCTTTATTTTTTCTGCCTTTTGGGTGCGTTCAGCACCGTCAGGTAGACCTGCAAGCTCTTTTTCAAGGCGTGCTTCAAGGTTGCCTCCAAGTTTAATATCCGTTCCACGACCTGCCATATTGGTTGCAATGGTAATGGCGCCCGGGCGCCCGGCATCTTCGATAATACCGGCTTCTTGTTCATGGAAACGCGCATTCAAAACACTGTGCTTGATTTTTAATTTTGTTAGGTGGGCTGAAACCATCTCTGATTTTTCAATACTTGTTGTTCCGACAAGAACGGGTTGATTGCGTTGTTTACAGTCCTCGATTACTTTGACAATGGCATCAACTTTTTCACGTTCCGTGCGGTACACTTCGTCGTCTTGGTCTATACGTGCAACCGGGACATTGGTTTTCATTTGAATGACCTCAAGCCCATAAATATCATGGAGCTCTGCTGCTTCGGTTTTTGCAGTCCCTGTCATTCCGGCAAGCTTATCATAGAGACGGAAATAGTTTTGGAAGGTAATGGAAGCAAGTGTTTGATTTTCCATTTGGACGTCTGCACTTTCCTTAGCTTCAAGTGCTTGGTGGAGTCCGTCCGAATAACGTCGCCCGTCCATCATACGTCCTGTAAATTCATCAATAATAATGACCTGATTATCTTTAACGATATAGTCTACATCGCGATGAAACATCAAATGAGCCCGTAAGGCTTGGTTGATGTGATGGATAAGTGCAATGTTTTGCACCTCATATAAACTTCCGTCTTTTAAGAGTCCGTGTGTGGCCAAGAGCTTTTCAACGTGTTCGTTACCGGATTCCGTTAATGTAACGGACTTATTTTTTTCTTCGGCTTCGTAATCTGTTGGAACCAATTGGGGAATGATTTGATTGACGGCTCGATAGAGATCGGAAGAGTCTTCTGCAGGGCCGGAAATGATAAGGGGAGTCCTTGCTTCATCGATAAGGATGCTGTCTACCTCATCTACGATGGCGAAATTAAAGGGGCGTTGTGCAACTTCTTCCAAGCGAAATTTCATGTTATCTCGTAAATAGTCAAAACCAAGCTCATTGTTTGTAGCATAGGTAATGTCACAGGCATAAGCTGCCTTCCGTTGTTTGTCATCCATGCCGCTAACGATGCAATCAACGGAAAGACCGAGATAATTGTAAAGTTGTCCCATCCACTGAGAGTCACGGGAGGCGAGGTAATCATTGACGGTAACGACATGAACCCCTTTACCCGTAAGAGCATTCAGGTAAACGGGTAAGGTTGCCACAAGTGTTTTACCTTCACCTGTTGCCATCTCGGCAACCATTCCTTTATGAAGGACAATACCGCCCGTTAGTTGGACATCATAGGGGCGCAAACCCAAGGAGCGCTTTGCTCCTTCGCGCACTACGGCAAAAGCTTCGGGTAAAAGGTCATCGAGTGTTTCTCCCTTAGAAAAGCGTTCTTTAAACTCAAGGGTCTTAGCCTTTAAAGCCTCTTCTGAAAGTTTTTCGATTGCAGGTTCAAAGGCATTAATACGCTCAACAAGGGGCTCGAGTTTTTTAAGAAAGCGCTCATCCGTGGAACCGAAAAACTTTTTAAGAACAGTTAGAAACATTTAGGCCTCAATTTTAAAATCTTTATATTAATGCAGCAATTACGCAATTTCCAACAGTTATAGCAAGAAAAAGGACTTTTCCCAATGGTGTTTTCCTGATAAAAGGTGCTAAGAAAGCTTTTTATGCGTTTTTAAGTTGCTTTCCAAGGCAACATAGCTACCATGGTAGCACATTTAATGAAAAGGTAATGTTATGAAAAACACAAAAACACTTCTATTGGCAGCAGCATCTGCTTTTGCAATCTCTACTGTTTCTGTTTTTGCGACAGATGAAGTCGTTGCAAAAGTTAACGGTAAGGAAATTACAACAGCCGATCTTAAGCAACTTGAAAGCTCTTTGCCGCCCGAGATGATTAAGCGTGCTCAACAAAAAGGCGATATCAAAGGAGAGCTGACCAATCAGTTGGTTGATCTTCGGGTGATTACGGATGCGGCATTGAAATCCGACGTTGCAAAAACAAAGGAAGTTCAACAAGCCATCGAACGAGCAAAAGAGCAAGTCATTGTTCAAGCTTTTGTTTTTGAACAGCTTAAATCAAAGGTTAACGATCAAGCTATTGAGCAAGAGTACAAAACCTTAAAAGATAAATTTATGAAGGAAGTGAAGGACAAAAAAGAAATTAAAGTCCGCCATATTCTCTTTAAGGATGAAAAAGATGCCAATGCTGCTTTAAAGCGCCTTAAGAGCGGTGACGATTTTCAAAAACTTGCCCGTGAGTTGTCTGAAGATAAACAGTCCGGCCAAGACGGCGGTGACCTCGGTTATGTTCTCGAGGGAACGGTTCCTGAGTTCGATGCAGCTTTGAAAAACCTTAAATCAGGCGAGTTCTCTAAGGAAGCGACTAAGACAAACTTCGGTTACCATCTCTTTAAGGTTGATGATCGTCGCAGTGCAAAGCCGCCAAAATTTGAAGATGTGAAAGCACAATTGGGCGCAAGAGTTCAACAAAAAGCGTTTTTAGAACTAGTAAAGCGTTTGCGTGATAAGGCTTCCGTTGAAATTATCACACCGACAGAAGTTAAAAAATAAATTTTAATGAAATAAAGCCTTTAAAAAAGACCTATTTCTCAAGGGAATAGGTCTTTTTAGCTTTCAAGAACTATTATTTTGTTTTTTAACTTTTTTTTAATAAATTTTAGGATAGAATGGTTTTTGAGTTTATTGGTAAAAAAAACGACTAAAAAAACAACTAAAAAAATAATTAGGAGATATAAGATGAATTTAAAAAAAGGTCTGGGAATTAGTTTGGCTGCATTTGCACTTGCCCTTGGCGGTTGTGATGATGCAAAAAACACTGAAGAAAAAGTAGAAGAGGTGGTAAAAGACGCAGCCGATGCCGTCGGTGACGCTGTTGACGCAACGGTTGATTCTGCTGCTGATCTGACAGGTGATGCCGTTGATGCGGCCGGTGAAGTTGCCGATGCAACTGTCGACACGGCTAAAGAAGTAACAGAAGCAACTGTGGATGCTGTGGATAAAGTTATTGGTGCTACCGGTGAGGTTGCTTCCGATGCTGTTGACGCAACAGTCGACGGTGTCACAAAAGCAGCTGATGAAGTTGAGAAAGTTGCAAAAGATGCAAAAGACGCTGTTGTCGGTGAATAAAACTTAATAGCCTTTTTGGACTCGCTAAAACCGCCTTTTAAAAAGAGGCGGTTTTTTTAGTAGTGTTTTAATGAAAAATAGAATTTATCTTAGTTTTTGGAAATTTAATAAAAAATTAATAAACCGGCGAGATAATTAAAACTGCTTTATAACAACAAAGATGAAGTGGATAAAAAAAAGCCTCTAGTACAAAAGTTTAAAACGTGTAAACTTTCCCTAGGGTCTCTAAAAAAAGATACTTATATAATTAAAAAAGGGAGAAGATAATGCTTCAAAACAAATGGACTTTTAAAGTAGCTGCGTTAACGGCAGTTGTATTTGCAGTAAGTTGTGCAGATCAAAAAATTGCCGAGCTAGAGAAAGAACCGCGCGATGAACGCGAATTCAACAATGCACTGGCTAATGAATACGAAGCTTTAGCGAAGAAAGAAGCGCAAATTTATAATGATAGTATTGATGCTCGTCATTTTGCCGTAAAAGGACTTCAAGCTGCTGCCGGTATGTTTGTTCTTCCGGAAGATCCAAAGCGTTGGGATATTCATAAAAAATATATGCCTGATTTGCTAGACAGTCGCGAAAGAATGCTTTTTGCCCTTGCCCGTGGCGGTCGTTTTATCGAGCCTGAATTAGGCGCAAAAACACAAGTTGCTTTTGACTGCTGGGTCGAAGAAATTGAAGAAGGTCCAACCCTGCATAAGGATCAAAAGAAAGAGATCTCTGTCTGTAAGACTCTTTTCTCAAAACGTCTTGCCGATCTTGAAATTGCCGTCTTTAAAAATGGTCCCGTGCGTCGTGTGCATTTTGACTACAACAGTGCTAATATCGAACGTGACGGTATGATGACTGTTGCCGAAGTAGCGGCTCGTGTGAATAAATTTAAAGATCGTCGCATCATGATTGTCGGACATACGGATCCTATCGGTAAAGCAAGCAGCAACTTGGCCTTATCTCAAAGGCGTGCCGATGCTGTCAAGGATGCTCTTCTTGCACACGGTGTTGATCCGAAGGCAATTAAAGTGACTGTCGGCCGTGGAGAACTTAAAGTTAGTCGCAAAGAATTTGAGCCTAACAATCGCGTAACTGATATTTATCTTTACTAAAATTCGTTAAAATGCTTTGGAAAAGTCGGAGGTTCCCTCCGGCTTTTTTTACTTCATCGATAGTCGCATTTAAGAAAGCCCGAAAGCTTTTTCTCGCAGAGATCACTTATACAAAAGGGAAGGATTCCAAAAAGGTTCCGAACGTCGTTACTGCGATCCTCACCTATAAACATAGACTCTCGTAACCATAGACGTCTTCGCTAGCGCTCGGATTAGACCTTTTTTAAAAAGGCTATAGGGCACCGTCAAGTTAGTTGAAAATTGAAAAAATTAGTTCGTTCAAACCCTTTGATACCAACGATTTTTATTTGACTAAATGATATGAAATACATTGATGTGACGGTGCCGGCTATAGATACTTCTCGAGCCATTTAAAAAGATAAACGCTTTATTCTGCGTGTTAAGAAATTTCAGGAGAAGCATTTCCGGTGCTCCTTTATTCGTTTTTTAAAAGACTATCATGCGTCCGTTATAGAGACGGCATAGGATTGCGAGCCTTTCCCTATGTTTTTTTATCGGCATGTTTTTAATAAAAAATTAATTTTTGAATCAAATACAAATAAACTTATTCAATTTAAAATATGTATTTTTAACCGAATATTAATAATATTGCTTTATTATTAAATATAGGACTTTACTTATATGAATAAGGATTTATTTTATGACTGTTTCTCTTGAAAAAAACTCATTACCTCTTTTGGGGGACAATAGTTTTCTTTCACAATTATTAGGCGGTCTCTCGCCCGGAGGGACATTGGATCTTGCAATTTTACAAGAACTTGCTCTGCAAACCTCACTTCAAGCTTTATTGGCAGAAGTGGATACCGGAAACGAAAGTCTTTCCCCTGATATTATAATGACCCCTCCTGCGGATGAAGGCACAGTATTCTCAACCGCTTCGGATAACAGTGCGACTTCTCTCTATAAACCCTATACGGGCTCCGCCCCTCGTTCTCCTGATGATGAAATAGCTCTTACTTTTGATTTAGCACGGGAGTTTTCTCCCTTTGATTATCTCTTTAGTAATACGGTTAACGTATCTGACTCGGACGGTTCTTTACTTGAAGAAAGCCTCTTGAGTGACGATGAGCTTCGGAGCTTATTTATTAACGGATCTGCTGAAGCTAGGAATTCTCCGCCGAGCATAGAGACTGGAAAAACTCTCACAACCCTTGAAGATAATTTTTTGTACCTTAATATTTCTCCGCCGAGCGACCCTGAAAATGATCGGCTTTTTGTTACGGTAACACAGATCCCGTCCGGAGGCGTTATACTGGGCTCATCAGACTCGGAGGGCCCCATTCAAATTGGAGACAGATTAACAATAGAGGAACTGGAAAGTTTAGTTTTTGATCCGTCCGAGAATTTTAACGGAGATGCCGGCTCGTTTGTCTACGAGGTAAGCGACGGCGTTAATCCGGCTGTTAGCCAAACAATTTCTCTTATCGTTACCCCGGTCAACGATGCCCCCGTGGCCTTTGATGACGGAGACCCGCAAACGCCTTTAGTTGTTAACGAAGATGAATCAATAACGATTGATGTCCTCTCTAATGACACGGATATAGACGAAGACGATCTTACCGTGACCCATGTGAACGGCGCAGAGATCGCTGAAGGGGAAGCTGTTTCCGTTACCGACGGTTCCGTTACCCTTAAAAACGGAAAGCTTATTTTTGAACCGGACGAGAACTACAACGGCCTGGTTTCATTTACATACGGTATTTCAGACGGTAACGGCGGAACCGATATAGCCACGGTTTATCTTGATGTTACTCCCGTCAATGATGCCCCCGTGGCCGTTGAAGGCGAAGCTGTTTCCGTTACCGACGGTTCCGTTATCCTTGAAGACGGAGAGTTGGTCTTTACACCAACGGCAAATTATAACGGCCTGGCTTCATTTACATACGGTATTTCAGACGGTAACGGCGGAACCGATATGGCCACGGTTTATCTTGATGTTACTCCCGTCAATGATGCCCCCGTGGCCGTTGATGACGGAAGCGAGCAAAATCCCTTAGTTGTTGATGAAGACGGCTCCGTCACCATTCATGTCCTCGGTAATGACACGGATATAGACGGAGACGACCTGATCGTTACCCATGTGAACGGCGCAGAGATCGCTGAAGG
>CAJDWK010000009.1_pt1 | contig 67193 bp, 58 predicted proteins | sample 7391621 | NCBI WGS metagenome assembly CAJDWK01 (sample SAMEA7055734, study PRJEB34461) | soil metagenome | biome: terrestrial ecosystem; feature: Peninsula; material: soil | place: Antarctica | collected 2016
ACCTTTATTTATACATAAAATTTGTCATAAAATAAAGGGTTATTATCTTAATTATAGAGTTTTATTTGAGTAAGGCACCTTCATTGGTAAGGAGTATACTACTTAAAAAATCAAGAACTTTAAACATTTTTATTTTCTTTTTTGCACTGTATTCGCAGGATAATTGTGCATCATATTTGAATTCTTTTGATAAGAACTCAAGTGAAAGCACAGGCTTTGTTACTCTTTTAGAGGATCAAAGATCAGAAGAACAAATACTTGAAGAAATTATTCTATCTGCTAATCCCTTCTACAACAATCCAACGATAAAAAAATCAACACATAATGAAACGTCCAATCTCCTTGAGAACGCTCAACGACCTACCTTGGATATTTCCGATTTTGACTTAGAGACCTTTAGAGAGAGTTGTATTAAACAAGGAATAAGTATTTCTATCGACTTTGTTTTGCATCTGGAGGATATGCGTAACGGTTTACCAAAAGATAAACGTCAATTTTTTAATCAACGCTCAAAATTCAATCTACCCGAGTCACAACAAGATTGGGAGGTTTTTATACTAGAGGGGCTGTGTAGATATATTGAAGCTAAATCCGACAACTTTCGTAACTTTTCTGATAGAGAGCAGAAGTGGATTGTTAAAAATGCTAATAAAAACGGGAAAAAATTAAACGGATTCCCTTGGAATACGGATAATAATACATACGAACTTGAAGCTTACGGTACACTGCGTTATCTAATAAGGGCAGCTTACAATAGCTCTCTTAACGCCTCTTTAGTAAAGGCAGGTTTTTAGCCGAACGCTATATTCAAAAGCTGTAATGACAACAATGAACAGTCACCTCATCCCTTACATTGATGAGGTGCTGTTGGGAAAGCGATCGAAAAAGAAGGGTACGGGCTCTGAAGTCATGCGCCGCATTGCAGCTCCGATGGTAAGCGGTATGATCAGCGCGACTTTTCTTACCCTTCTTATTATTCCCGCCGTCTTTCTTTTGTGGAAGCGTCATTCTTTAAAAACATAGCCCTTTTCCAACACAAGAAGAGCTGCTACTCTTAAGCAAATTGCAACTATATGAATAGGATAATCATTAAAAATGGATAAGAAAAAAGCCCTAGAAGCAGCCCTTGGCCAAATTGAACGCGCCTTTGGAAAAGGTTCTATTATGCGCATGGGAGAGCAAGGAGCGCTTGATATTGAAGCAATCTCAACAGGTTCTCTTGGACTGGACATTGCTCTTGGCATTGGTGGTTTTGCAAAAGGTCGTGTCATTGAAATTTACGGCCCCGAGAGCTCCGGTAAAACGACCCTCGCCCTTCACGTTGTAGCCGAAGCTCAAAAAGCAGGAGGGACATGCGCCTTCGTTGATGCGGAACATGCCCTTGATCCTGTTTATGCACGTAAACTCGGTGTTGATGTGGATAACCTTCTTATTGCCCAACCCGATGCCGGTGAACAAGCCCTTGAAATTACCGACACCCTCGTGCGCTCCGGCGGCGTTGATGTCGTGGTGGTTGACAGTGTGGCAGCTCTCGTTCCTAAAGCAGAACTTGAAGGCGACATGGGAGATTCCCATATGGGACTTCAAGCCCGCCTTATGAGTCAAGCTCTTCGTAAAATCACAGGGTCTATTTCTAAATCAAAATGCATGGTGATTTTCATTAACCAAATTCGCCATAAAATCGGGGTTATGTTCGGAAGCCCTGAAACAACCACCGGTGGAAATGCTTTAAAATTTTATGCCTCTATGCGCCTTGATATTCGTCGCATTGGTGCTATTAAAAACCGTGAAGAGGTTGTCGGCAACCAAACTCGCGTTAAAGTTGTGAAAAATAAGGTGGCACCTCCCTTTAAAATTGTTGAATTCGACATCATGTACGGCCAAGGTATTTCAAAAACCGGGGAACTCCTCGATCTCGGTGTAAAAGCTGAAATCGTTGATAAGGCGGGTTCATGGTATTCCTATGAGGGTGAGCGCCTTGGACAAGGACGAGAAGGGGCTAAAACCTTCTTGGCTGAAAATCCCGCTGTTGCCCAAAAAATTGAAGATGCTATTCGGGCAAATTCGGGACTTCTTTCACGCATATTAGAAGGCTCCCCCGAAATCGCCGATGCTGATGAAAACACTGATGAGGTTGCATAAAAGCCTTTCTTACGAATAAGAAAAGGCGCTTTGTTTAAAGCGCCTTTTTTAAAGGAGTCCGTTTTTAAGTTTTACCTTAAAGGCTCGGCTGAAATTTCACCACCGGTTTGCATAGAGGTATCATTATATTGACTGCTTGGTTCTGCAACCACTGTTCCCGGTAACATTGTTGACTCGGCATGTTGAACATTTTGGCGAAAACTTTGCTCTTGATGGGTTGCAGCTTTCAATCGTCCCAATGTTTCGGTCATTTCCTCACAATTCTTACGAGCCAGATCAAGAACGGTTTCAAATTCTTTTTTGCGTTCTTTCGGGACATACGGACTGCGACTTTCAAGGCGCTCAACTTCTTTTTGGCAAGAACTTGCTGTTTGTTCCAAGACTTCTGCTGAAAGAGGAGGGGTTGACGGCAAAACCACACGTGGTGAAGACGTTGTGTTACAACCTGTCAAGAAAGCAGTCGATGTGAGCGTGATAAAAGCTATATTAAGTATTTTCATGTAAAAAAGTCCTTTTATATAATCCGTCGTTTTTCATCGTATGCTAGCAAGAAAAAAGGAAGGAGAAAAGAGTCTATATAGAAGGCTTATAGAATTATATAGACTCCTAACGTCGTTTCCAGACTGTTCCTGTCGATGAATCTTCCAAAGTGATTTTATAATCCGATAAATAGTCACGGATACGATCAGATTCGGCAAAGTCTTTATTCGCACGGGCTTTTTTACGGTCTTTAATAAGCTGTTCTATTTCGGCGGCACTTGGCCCTTCATTACACGGGGCATCCTTTTGAAACCAATCCTTGGCACTTTTTTCAAGAAAACCAAGAAGGTAAGCACTTGCTTTTAAGGTTTGTTGCAGACGTTGTTTTTTTTCACTATCTATGGATTTATTAATTTCTTTGGCCAGCTCATGGAGCCTTGCAATAGCAAGCGGCGTGTTCAAATCATCTTGCAAAGCCTCTAATACCTTAGGGGCTGCTCGTTTTGACGATTTTTCATAAGCCTCTTCATCAAAATCTTGAAGAGCCGTATAAAGCGCATTAAGAGCGGTCTTTGCTTGAGAAAGCGTTGTTTTTTCTTGCCAATCAAGGGGTTGACGATAATGGCTTGAGAGCATGGCAAAACGAATCGTTTCCCCCTTAGCAAGGAAAAGCAGGTCTTGAACGGTAAAGAAGTTGCCCAAAGATTTAGACATTTTAGAACCGTTAACCATCAACATTCCGTTATGCATCCAATATTGGGCAAATTTCCCTTTACCTAGAGCGCACGTACTCTGGGCAATTTCATTTTCATGGTGAGGAAAGGATAAATCAATCCCGCCTCCATGAATATCAAAGACCTCTCCAAGATGTTTGAGCCCCATAGCAGAACACTCGATATGCCATCCCGGACGTCCGCGCCCCCACGGGCTTTTCCAACCCGGCTCTTGATCACTTGAAGGCTTCCAAAGAACAAAATCTTGAGGATTCTTTTTATAGGGCGCGACCTCAACGCGTGCCCCGGCAATCATATCCTCAAGAGGATGATTCGAAAGACAGCCGTAGGTCGGATCACTTACCGTATCGAAAAGAACATGATTTTCCTTAGCATAAGCATGCCCTTTCTCAATAAGGGTTGTGATTAAGGCTATCATTTCCTCAACATGATCCGTTGCTTTTGGCTCAATAGTCGGAGGAATTGCTCCCAATTCTGCCATATCCTCTTGATAGAATTTGGTTGCCCGAGCCGTCAGTTCTGAAATATCTTCTTTATTGTCACGGGCAGCTTTAATGATTTTATCATCAATATCGGTGATATTTTTTACATAGGTCACTTGATAGTCTAAGGATAAAACACGATAAAGGGTGTCAAACACAACAACAGGGCGCGCATTTCCGATATGGGCACGATCATAAACCGTCGGACCACACACATACATCCCCGCTTTGCCCGAGGTAACAGGCTTAAAAGTCTCTATTTTCTTGCTTAAAGTATTATAAATTTTTAAGGTCATGTGTTTTAGATTTCCTACTATTCCCTGTTGCCGTTTAAGCGTTTTAGGGCTTTTTCATAACCGATAAAAGGCAATAATTTTTTCATTTCCGGCCCGTGATCTTCACCGGTTAGGGCTTGGCGTAAAGGCATAAAGAGCGCTTTTCCCTTATGCCCTGTTTGACTTTTTAAAACCGATGTCCATTGCGCCCAAGTCTCTTCATTCCAAGGCGCCTTTGGCAAAGCCTCCTTTGCTTTTTCAATAAAGTCGTGCTCTTCAATTTTAGGAGTAATCGTTGAAAAGCAAATCTCTTCGTACTCTTTTACGTCGGTAAGCAATGTTAAATTGCCTTGAATCGTTTCCCAAAATGTTTTTGTCGTTTTTGTAAATCCAAGGTCATCAAGGCGGCTTTTAATTTGTTCAAAGGGAACGACTTGCAAGAACTTACCGTTGGCACGCAGAAGATCTTCTTGGGAAAATTTTGGAGAGGATTTACCGAATTTTGAAAGATCAAAAGAGTCTATAAAACCCTCTAAACTAAGCGAAATATCGCTTTCTTCCGAATTTCCTAACTGCCCGAGGTAATTAACCAAAGTCATTGCCTCATAATTTTCTTTCTTTAAATCCTTAAGACCAAGGCTGCCCAAACGCTTGGAAAGTCCCTCTCCGTCTGCTCCTGTAAGCAACGGAAGGTGAACAAAAACAAAGTCTTCTCCACATCCTCCTAAAGCCTCCATAAGGTGAATTTGTATGGCCGTATTAGAAATATGGTCATCCCCTCTTATGATATGGGTAATGCCAAGTTCAAGATCATCCACAACGCCCGATAAAGTATAGACAGGGGCGCCGTTTTCTCGAATCAAAATAGGATCACTGAAATGTTTTGCCTCAAAACTCAGCTCTCCATGGGCTCCGTCCTGCCACGTAATTGTCACATCCTCCAGCTGAAAGCGCCAGTGAGGGATACGTCCTTCTGCTTCAAAAGCAGCAATTTCATCAGCACTTAGACGCAAAGCTGCCCGATCATAAATAGGCGGGCGACCTTGGGATAATTGACGTTTACGTTTGAAATCCAGTTCGTGTTTTGTCTCATAACAAGGATATAACCGCCCGGACTGTTTAAGTTTTTCCGCTGCGTCGTGATAAACGGATAAGCGATCGGATTGCTTAAGCACAGCGTCATAATCCAAACCAAGCCACGCCATATCTTGTTTAATTTGCTCGGCATACTCATCCTTTGAACGCTCCAGATCCGTATCGTCAAAGCGCAAAATAAACTCGGCACCTTGCTTTTTAGCATAAAACCAATTTAAAAGGAGAGTACGAGCATTACCAACATGAAGGTTGCCCGTTGGACTGGGCGCAAAACGTAATTTCATTAATGTCACTTTTTTAAGATTAATATTGTCATTTGATCCTATAAAGAAAAGCGAGAAAAAGCAAGCTGAGACTTAGATCGGCTTTATTCGGGGCCTGTTTTCATAGTTCGTTTTATGCAGCGGATATGCCGTAAATTTCAGCCTTTCACACCAAATAAAATTGTCACTGTGTCAATATCCCCTTTTTAAAATTCTTATTTCTTTTCCTTATTCGGATAAAAAATATTTTTCAAAGTCAAAATGCATCCTTCTTTTGAAGAGAGACTTTCTTGTTTTAACAATGTCATTTTTAAATTCTCGGGAATATCTGCTATTTCACTATCAACATTATTTCCCTTTAAAAACAAACAAACGGTTGTCGGCTTTATCAACGGGTCGGCTAACAACAAAAGATCTTTTAAAGGAGCAAGGGCTCTGCTCGTAATAATATCGGCCTTCCGTTCAAACTCTTTAATGTCTCCTTCAAAAACAGAAAACTTTGCATTTGTTTCACGTGAAACACTTCTCAAAAAAGAGCATTTTTTTTTATCTCTTTCGATAAGCGTCACATTTTCACACCCCACTATTGCCAAAACAGCACCGGGAAATCCTGCACCCGATCCAAGATCACAAACAGAGGCGTCTTTATTCGGTATTTCGGAAAAAAGTTGAGCACTATCTAAAAAATGACGTCGCCAAATATCGCTTAAGGTTGTCTTTGAAACAAGATTCAAACGGGGCTGCCATTTTAAGAGCAGCTCCTCATAAATTTTTAACTTATCAATTGTTTCACGTGAAACATTTAAAGGAGATAGCATTTAAAGAATCATTTTTTAAGAGTTCATAGAATCAAAAAAATCAGCATTTGATTTTGTTCTGCGCATTTTTTCCAAAAGGAACTCCATTCCTTCTTGAGAGCCCATAGGATCAAGAATTCGACGCAAAATCCACATCTTAGAAAGTTCTTCTTTCCCAACAAGCAAGTCCTCTTTACGCGTTCCCGATTTTGTCACATCAATGGCAGGATAAATTCTCTTGTCGGAAAGCTTACGATCCAAAATAATTTCAGAGTTACCCGTACCTTTAAATTCTTCAAAAATAACTTCATCCATACGAGATCCCGTATCAATCAAAGCCGTTGCAATAATTGTAAGGGAGCCGCCGCTTTCAACATTACGGGCCGCACCGAAAAACCGTTTCGGGCGATGCAGGGCATTAGCATCGACACCACCTGTTAAAACTTTTCCCGAGGAAGGAACAACCGTGTTATAAGCTCGGGAAAGGCGAGTGATGGAATCCAATAGAATCACAACATCTCTTTTATGCTCGACCAAACGCTTTGCTTTTTCTATAACCATTTCAGCCACTTGGACATGGCGTGTTGCGGGTTCATCAAAGGTTGAACTAACGACCTCCCCTTTAACAGAACGAGCCATATCGGTCACTTCTTCCGGGCGCTCATCGATTAACAAAACAATCAATTCAACTTCGGGATTATTTGCTTCAATAGAGTGTGCAATACTTTTCAGCATTACCGTTTTACCCGTACGAGGCGGCGCAGTGATCAAAGCACGTTGTCCTTTACCAAGAGGTACGACAAGATCAATAACACGGCCGGAATAATCCCTATCTTTAGCTTTTATATCCGGATTATCTTCCATTTCGAAATGAAACCGCTCTTCGGGAAACAAAGGTGTTAAATTATCAAAATTGATACGATGACGCGTTTTTGAGGGCTCTTGCTTATTAATCCGATCAATTTTATTAAGAGCAAAATAACGCTCGTTTGATTTTGGTGCTCGAATGGTTCCTTCAATGAAATCACCTGTTCTGACGCCATAACGACGAATTTGACTGGGAGAGACATATAAATCGTCCGGGCCCGGCAAATAATTCGCCTCTGCAGATCTTAAAAAACCAAAACCGTCTTGTAAAACTTCAAGGGTTCCGGCGCCGTTAATAGGGGCATCTTGAGCAACAAGCTTTTTTAAAATGGCGAAAATCAAGTCTTGCTTACGCAAGGTGCCCGCATTTTCAATGTCATGTTCTTTTGCAATTTCTAAAAGCTCTTCAGGCTTTTTTCTTTTAAGATCAGGGATATTCATATAATAAAATGTGCTCACAGTTAAATTTAAAGCATTAATTTTTAAGGGCTTCTTTGTAAAAAACGATTGGAAATAAAGGATATAATTTTTTAGAGAAAATAATCTTTACAGGTAACTTATACCCCTAAAAAGGTTTCAAAACAACTAAAAAGACAATAATAATCATCAAAACGGTAGGAATTTCGTTGGCAATGCGAAAAAACTTTTGGGACTTTCGGTTAGCATCTCTTGCAAAATCCTTTCGCCATTTACCCATGGCTCCATGAAAACCGGCCAGCAAAAGAACAGCTAAAAATTTTCCGTGAAACCAATCGAAAGGGCGTTCTAAAACCCCCGGAACAAGCAATAAAATGCCCCCGAAAAGAAAGGACAGCAGCATGGCCGGCATCATAATAATTTTCATCAAACGATATTCCATCACCTTAAAGGTCTCACTTTGCTTGGATCCCCTTTCAGCATCACAATGATACATAAAAAGACGCGGCAAATAAAGAAGTCCTGCCATCCAAGAGATAACCGAAACAATATGAAAAGCTTTAAAAAGTAAGTACCGATCGGCGAGAAAGTCTAAAAAATTTTCGGAAAACATAGATAATCTTTACAATTTTTATTTTAGGTTACACCTGTTAAAGCAGATTCACAAGCTAATTTAAAAAAAACCGCAACCGCGGCGTACCGTTCCTTGATAAAGAATACCGAAATTGCTTAATAAAGTCGTCTGTTAAGCAGGCAGCCCTATCTTGCATTAAAGAACAATTTTTGAGTATGTCGCCTTGAATGTCCTAAACGCCAAACGAAGCCTGCTCTGCTCAATGTTGTTCATAAGGCGCAATTTGTTCTATCGACCTAAAAAATAGATAAAAATCAATAAAAACACCCTGTTTTTTAGAACTATATAGAAAAGGCATAAAGGTTTTTTTCCTTAAAATGCTGTGGTATACCTAGAATAGCTTGTTTTTTACCCCTTTGGAGTGCTGCAAAATGACCCCCATGATGGTTCAATATCACCGCATAAAAAAAGATCATCAAGATTGTCTTCTCTTTTATCGTATGGGGGATTTTTATGAGCTTTTTTTTGAAGATGCTGTTAAAGCCTCGAAAGCTTTGGATATTACCCTAACCAAACGCGGAAAGGCCGAAGGGGATGATATTCCCATGTGCGGCGTTCCCTTTCATGCCTATGAAAATTATCTTGCTCGTTTAGTACGTCAAGGCTTTCGCGTCGCTATTTGCGAGCAGACGGAAAGTCCCTCGAAAGCCAAGAAACGCGGCGCTAAATCAGTTGTAAATCGCGAGGTTGTAAGGATTGTAACGCCGGGAACCCTCACAGAAGACACGCTTTTAAATGCACGGCAAAATAATTTTCTAGCCCTTATTTGTGACGAAAAAAAGAAAGACGATGCTTTTTTAAGTCTTGCTGTTATTGATGTGTCCACAGGGGATTTTTATGTCGAATCCTGCAAAGCAGACCAATTGGCTACTCTTATAGCGACGGCAAATCCAAGTGAGATGGTCTTACCGGAACGTCTCTTACAAGACCCTGATTTATTCGAGCTTTTTCAAGATCATAAAAAAGCCTTAACCCCTCTTCCCAACAGCCGTTTTGATGAGCAAAATGCCTCAAAACGCCTTCAAGAACACTATCAAGTCAAAACCCTTGACGGGTTCGGGCAATTCAAAACCAATGAGATTACGGCTGCGAGCACATTACTTGACTATGTGCAACTCACCCAAAAGAGCTCTATGCCGCGACTTGCCCTTCCAAGGCGTTTTCTAGCCGGAGCAGGTCTTGAAATAGATCCCTCAACTCGGCGCAATCTTGAACTTACAATGACTCTGTCCGGCGAGTATAAGGGCTCTCTTTTGCATACCGTAGATCATACAAAAACGCCTGCAGGAGCGCGCCTTCTCTCCCGTCATCTTTCTGCCCCTTTAAGAGATGCAAAGCCCATTAAAACGCGCCTTGATCGTATTGAATATTGTCTGCATCACTCCTCTTTCAGGGAAGACCTTCAATCCTTTTTAACGTCCTTTCCCGACCTTGAGCGCTCTCTTGGACGTTTAAGTATGGGAAGAGGCGGCCCCCGCGACCTTTTAGCTTTACGAATCGGTCTTGAACAAGCTCTCCAAATCAAAAAACGCCTTGTCCTTGAGCATTCCTTAACTCAATCCATCCCTCGGGGGCTTATTGAAATAGAAAAAAACATCGGTCACCATGCCTCTTTGGTAGATCGCCTCACACGGGCTTTGCGGGAAGATCTGCCTATGCTGGCACGGGACGGAGGTTTTATTGCAAAAGGATATCTCGAGGAACTGGATAACGTTTTAACTCTTCGAGATCAAGGGCGATCCCTCATCATACAATTACAAGACAAATATCGCCAAGACCATAATATCTCTTCCCTTAAAATTAAGCACAATAATATATTGGGCTATTATATAGAAATCACAATCCTTCATGCCGATAAAGTCCCTTATGATTTTATCCACCGCCAAACCATGGCCGGCGCCATGCGCTATACAACCGTTGAGCTTAGTGAACTTGAACAGCAGCTCTCAAATGCCGCAGATAAAGCTCTTAACCTTGAATTACGTCTTTATGAAGACCTTGTACAAGGTGTAATCACCCAAGGGGAAGCTATATCAACCACAGCACAAAGCATCGCAGAGCTCGATGTCACCCTGTCCCATAGCAGCCTTGCCCTTGAAAGGCATTTTTGCCGCCCTCAGGTTGACGAATCCCTCGAATTTAATATTCTGGGAGGTCGTCATCCTGTTCTAGAACGGGCCTTAAAAGACAATCAAGAGGATGCTTTTGTCCCCAACGCTTGTAACCTTGGCGAGACTCGGAACCTTTGTCTCCTCACAGGGCCGAATATGGCAGGTAAAAGCACTTATTTGCGTCAAAATGCCATCATTACAATTCTAGCACAAACAGGGTCTTTTGTTCCGGCAACCTCTGCTCACATTGGCTTGGTAGATCGCTTATTTTCAAGGGTCGGTGCTTCCGATGATTTGGCCCGAGGTCGCTCAACCTTTATGGTCGAAATGGTTGAAACAGCGGCTATTTTAAATCAAGCAACAGAACGCTCTTTTGTTATTTTAGATGAAGTGGGGCGGGGAACATCAACCTATGACGGGCTATCCCTTGCTTGGGCCGTCCTTGAACATCTCCATAATGTTACAAAATGCCGTACTCTTTTTGCGACCCACTACCATGAACTTACGCAGTTAGAAAAAAAGTTGAAAAATCTTGCCTGCCATACGATGAAGATCCGCGAATGGAATGATAAGGCTGTCTTTTTACACGAAGTTATCAAAGGATGCGCCGATAAATCTTACGGTCTTTATGTTGCTCAATTAGCCGGTGTCCCCCAATCCGTTCTTCACCGTGCGGAAGATTTACTGAAAACATTGGAAAACACGAAAACCCAAAGCGAAAAAAAGCTCTCGGATCTTCCTCTTTTTGAAGCCTCTCACAAAACAGAATTGTCTCTTGATCAACCCGTCACAATCCAACAACCCTCTCCCGTTGAAGAGCATCTCAAAACCATTGCCCTTGATCAATTAACACCTCGAGAAGCCTTAAATATATTGTATGATCTCAAAGAAACTCTCTCCAATAAAAAGGAAAAGACATGCGCCTCCGCTGCTTAATAGGTCTGGTTACCTTAACGGCCTTATGGCCTCAAAACCAAGCAACCTCCCAAGAAAACCTTCAAGGCACAACAAACACGCCCTTTATTATTGCCATGAGCCAAATTGTCGAACACCCGTCATTAGATGCGGCACGCCAAGGTATTTTAGATGCTTTAAAGGATTACGGATTTGTTGACGGTGAAAATATCACCGTTCTTTATAAAAATGCCCAAGGAAATATCACAACCGGTTCTCAGATCGCTCAAAATCTTGCCTCTCATATTCCAAAGCCGACAGTCTTTGTGGCCATAGGCACACCAACGGCTCAAGGAGCCATTTCTGCAACACGGGGAAAAGGGATTCCTATTGTGTTTACGGCAGTAACAGATCCTGTTTCATCGCGGCTGGTAAAAGATCTAAAGATACCGGTCAAAAACTTAACAGGTGTAATTGATTATCCCCCCTTAGACGCTCAAATAAACCTCATGAAGACCCTTCTTCCCGACCTTAAAACCGTTGGTGTTCTTTATAATCCCGGAGAATCTAATTCCGTTAGCGTCATCAAAGCCTTTAAAGAAAAAGCAGAAAAAGAAGGAATCAGCGTTATTGACGCCCCCGTAACCAAGGCCGTTGATTTGGCGCTAGCCGTTAGAAAGCTTATCGGAAAAGGGGTGCAAGCCCTTTATGTTCCCCAAGATAATACGGTTATCTCGGCTATGCCTCAATTGGCAAGCTTAAGTTACGCTCATAAACTACCCGTTTTTACCTCGGATAACGGCTCCGTCAAAGAAGGAGCTTTTTCCAGTATAAGCTACAGCTACTATGCCGTAGGTCGCAAAACGGGAGAATACATAAAACGCCTTCTGGACGGAGAAAATATTAAAAACCTGCCCATCACAACACCGGGCTCGCACCAGCTTTATATTAACACACTCGCCCAAAAAGCTCTCGGGCTGGAAATCCCCGAAGACTTACTCAAAACCGCCGTCCTTTATCCTGAAAAAGAGGTTCAAAATGAAAGAAAATAATCCGTTATTCGTTGTTATTTTGACTTACAAAGCTAATTTGGACGTGATCAACTCACACAGAGAAGCACATTTAAAATTTATTAATGAATACTACAGAAACGGTACCTTTGTTATTTCCGGCCGCCAAGTTCCTCTCACAGGCGGGGTTATCATTGCTAAAAGCGACAGTAAAGCAGCGCTGCAAAAAATATTAGAACTCGATCCCTACTTTCGACATAATTTAGTTGAACACACCCTTTATGAGTTTACGCCAACTCAATCTCTCTCCGGTTTGCAGAGTTAATTACATCGCAATTCTTAAGTTTTCCTTTTCCCAAGCACGGACGTAAGAAATGGTCCGGGTCACATGATCTATCGGCATAGAAGGAATCATACCGTGACCCAAATTAAAAATGTACGGAAAGCCTTTAAAAGCATCAAGGTAGCGATAAACTTCTTTTTCCAACAAAGGCCCCCCTGCTGCCATAACAAGAGGATCAAGCCCCCCTTGAAGGGCTAAAGGAGCCCCATGAGGACAGGCATCCCGAACAAAGAGAGGATCAATAAAATGATCCAGCGCAACACCGTCGGCTTTAACAGATCGCCCCAGGGATAATACTTTTTCACCGCTTCCCCGCGGAAAGTAAAGAATAGGAATTTGAGGACAGTCTTCCCTCACGCGCTCAATGATTTGTTTCACGGGCTTAATTAAAGCTCTATCCGTAAGCCAAGAGGGGCAAAGCCCTGCCCAAGAATCAAAAAGCTTTAAAACATCCGTCCCCGCTTTGGCTTGAGCGATAAGATAGAGAGCCGTTGCCTCAACTAAAATCATTATTAATTTATCAAAAAAAGCAGGATCTTTAGCAATGATCAAGCGAGCTTCATCAAAATTTTTAGACCCTCCGCCTTGAATCATATAGCACGCAACCGTCCAAGGAGCCCCTGCAAAGCCAATCAAAGCCTTTTCTTTGGGGAGAGCCTGCCTCGTCAAAGAAAGGGCCTCCGGGGTTGCCTGTAGCCGTTTTTCAAAATGATCAAAATTAAGGGCAGATAACTCTTGTTCAGACGTAATAGGGGCAAGCTTAGGGCCTTCTCCGGTTAAAAACTCAACTTTTTGTCCCAAAGCACTCGGAATGACCAGAATATCTGAAAAAATAATAGCCGCATCAAGATCAAAGCGCCTTAAAGGTTGCAATGTCGCCTCCGCGGCATCCTTAGGGTTTCGACAAAAGTCAAGAAAGCTCGGATGTTTTCGGCGAAGGTCTCGATATTCCGGTAAAAAACGACCTGCTTGCCTCATGAACCAAATAGGAATATGAGGGCTTGGCTTTTTCGTTTTTAAGAGTCTCTCTAATATAATCATTATTAATATATATTAAGTTGTTGTTATTGTTGTCTCAAGGATAAGTGTTTTCAGAGAGATGTGCAAATCTTTATCCACAGCCCGAACGGTTTATTTTGCTAAGAGCCTTGCCTTTTATTCACAAGTTGTTCACAAGATATAAGCCTGTGAATAAGTCTTGTATAATTTTAGCATGAAATGGGAATAAAAAGACCTTTCAGGTTATCCACAGACTTATCCTTCTTTTATCCGCAACTTTATGAGCAGAGGTATTTAAAAGAGCTTTTATCCTTTACTGCGGAGGAGGATAAGTTGTTTTAAGGTTGGTATGGGCAAAGTTCATGACGGCGTTTTTAATAACATCGGCCTTTTGTTCATCTAGGAAGCTTCCGGTATTTTGGGGAAGCTTTAAGCCGCATTTGGCACCGGGCGCTTTTGGAACAGGCCGGTTTTCGTTGGTGACTTTAAACGTTTCGTTTTGATAGCTTGTGTCGTAGTTGCAGTTTTTCTTTTGGCAGAGGTTCGGATCCGTATTAAGCAGAACGGCCTTAATAGCATGGGGGCTCCGTCTTGGATGCTTTCCCCTAAAATCAGGTATGCCTGCGGCCTTGATGCGGACAAGACTTCCGTCGGCATGTGTATAAAAATGGGTGTAGACAACCTCTTTATGGTGAGGATCTTTGGTTGTTTTTTCGTTTGTCAGCCAATAGGTTTATTTTTTAAAAGAGGCTCTAAAGGGAAGTTTTGTCTGAAAAAAACCAAGTTTCAAAAGTTCTGTGTGGATTTCTTGGGCTGTTTTCCCTTCTAAGTTAACCTGTTTTAATGTTTGCGCTCTGCGACCCGTTTCAAAATCTTGAATAGCTTCAAAAATATGAGGATTTTTTTGAAGGTAAATTGGATCCCAAACGCTTTCGGGATCTTTAGGGGCTTTGAAAGTTGCCTTATAAAGCTGAATGACTTTTGTGTATTTTTGTGCTGAATTTTCGTCTTTATTGTTTGTTTTAAAGCAAAAAGGGTGTTGAAAGTGCGTTTCTAAAGAGGCAGAAGAATAAGGCTCTTTTTGAGAGGTATATGCATTTGTCGATTGGGCGTTGCTTTTAAGGGGAGAAAATGTAAAGGAAAGTAAAAAGAGTGCGAAAAAGGGTTTTGTAAAAGAGGGGGTCATGATTTTTCCTGTTCATGCCGTTGTAACCGTTATAAAAGATGACCGTTCTAAGAAAAAAAAGCAAGACAATAAAAAACCCTCAAAAAATGAGGGTTTTAGACTTATTTAATTTATTTACTATTTAAGCGGGACATTTTGACATAGCAAGAGTTTTGGCCGTACCTTCCGGTAGAGTGCTTGCTTTTGTACAAGCCAATTTTGCGACGCTAGAACCGGCTTTTGTAATTTCTGCTTCCATGGCAGCTGCAGCAGCAGTTAAAATGGCTTCATTGCCTTCATTTCCGGTTAGGCCTAATTTTTTTACGGCTTTTTTAAAGCAGCCTGACTCGTTAAATTTTTCAGTATTCGCTTCAAGGCAGGTTGCAAGAGCAAGACCTGCTGTTCCTGCAGATGCACTGCACAGATTTCCTTCAAAAGAGCGTATGGAAACTACACCGTTAAAGATGTTGCCTTTGATACACATTTTGCTTGCGCCTTTTTTAGCGATATAGCCTACAACTTTATTAACCATATCGCCGGTGCTTACAGCGTTTGCGCTTGAGGGCGCTCCCATAATGGCAAGACTGACGGCCAAAGCACTTACTTTACACAAATTAGAGATTTTCATTTTGTAATTCCTTTTCGTTGATATTTAAATAATATCGATCTTTTATTAACAAAAGATTAATAAGAATGAAAAAAATCTCTAAAGTGAAACTATTTTTTTTATTTTATCTAAAACGGACAATTCAAAGGGATCCAATTTATAAAAAAGGCAGGTAACCCCTTCAAATTGTTCTGTTTTTTTTTCGGGGAGTCGCTCGATATTTTGCCAATTCACAAGATCTATGAGGATATGGAGGGGGTGTTTTTTGACAAAAGGGACGTCAAGGATACCGACACCGCGCACTTCGAGTTTGCCTTCAAGAGGTTTAGGGCAGGCGGCAATTAACTGTTTGTTTTGTGCAATAAGCTCTGTTTGATCGTCAGCAATAAGGGTTGCGCCTTGATGAATCAGTCGTAAGGCTAAGTCCGATTTGCCGGAGCCGGGTTTCCCTCGCAATAAAAGTCCTTGCTTATTAATCACAAGACTTGTGCCGTGACAGTTCATTGTTTAGCCACGGAAAGCATGAGGCCAAGAGGCTGCTTTCCAAAAATATGGGTGTGAAAATGAGGAACTTCTTGTTTTGCGTTTTTTCCGCTATTGGATAACAAACGATAACCGTCATTTTCTTTAAGATTAAGCGTTTCAAGAACTTTATTAAGGGCTCGGTAATACCCGACGAGCTCGACATCACTTGCCTTTTCATGAAAATCATCACTGGATATATAAGGACCCGTTGGAATGATCAGGGCATGGAGGGCTGCCTGCGGATTAACGTCATAGAAAGCTAAGGCGTACTTGTCTTGATAAATTTTTTGACAAGGAATGTCACCTTTTAGAATTTTTGCAAAAATATTATTAGGGTCATAGGCCATTCTTTGAAAATCCTTACTTTGAAATTAAAGAGAGAAAGTGCTATAAACACTCAATATAGTACACTTTTTTAGTTATAAGGGAATAGCATGCAAGCAATTACAGAAAAAAATTGGCGCGGTACAACCATTCTCTCTGTTCGATTGGGGGATAAGGTCGTGATTGCCGGTGACGGTCAAGTGACCTTGGGCAGTATTACGTTAAAATCAAATGCCAAAAAAGTGCGTCGTTTGGGTGACGGAAATGTAATTGTTGGTTTTGCAGGGGCGACTGCCGATGCTTTTGCTCTTTTCGAGCGCCTTGAAAGTAAACTTGAGCAATATCCCAAACAATTGACCCGAGCCTGTGTCGAGTTGGCCAAAGACTGGCGAACCGATAAGTATTTGCGTCGCCTTGAAGCTATGATGGCTGTGGCCGATAAAAACGTCTCGTTGATTCTCACAGGAACAGGAGATGTGTTAGAGCCTGAAGACGGGTTGATCGGTATCGGATCAGGCGGAGCTTATGCTTTATCGGCTGCTCGAGCTCTTATTGATATTAAGGGAATGACGCCTGAAAAAATAGCAAAAAAGTCGATGGAAGTTGCCTCAGGCTTATGCATTTATACCAATTCAAATATTATTATTGAGAGTATTGACTGATGATACAAGCTTTAACGCCTAGAGAAATTGTCGCCGAATTAGATCGTAATATTGTCGGTCAAAAAGCCGCCAAGAAAGCCGTTGCCATTGCCCTTCGAAATCGTTGGCGCCGTCAGCAGGTTGATAAAGATTTACGGGATGAAATTCTTCCTAAAAATATTTTGATGATCGGACCGACGGGTGTCGGTAAAACGGAAATTGCAAGGCGTCTGGCAAAATTGGCCAATGCCCCTTTTGTTAAGGTTGAGGCAACAAAATTCACAGAAGTAGGCTATGTGGGACGCGATGTTGAGCAAATTATCCGTGACCTTGTGGATATGGCGATTTTAAATGCGAAAGAGGCTCAACGTCATATCGTTAAAAAAGCGGCAGAACAGGCTGCGGAAGAACAGGTTATTGATGTGCTTGTAGGAGAGGGAGTCTCTGAAGAAACCCGTCAAAAATTCCGTAAAATGTTGCGGGAAGGCAGTCTTGACAGCCGAGAAATAGAGATCAAAGTTCCGGATCACTCTGCAGGGCAAATGCCGACAATGGATATTCCCGGGATGCCCGGGGCTCAAATGGGGATGTTGAACCTTGGTGATCTTTTGGGTAAAAGCTTTGGTAGTGTGCCTATGAAAGATCGTAAGCTTGAGGTTTCCGAGGCTTTGAAAGTGTTGACCCATGAAGAAGCTGAAAAACTCATTGATCAAGAAAAAACCCTTTCCGAAGCCCTTAACTCCGTTGAGCAAAACGGCATTGTTTTCTTGGATGAGATCGATAAAATTTGCGGTCGTTCGGAACTTCGCGGCGGAGATGTGAGTCGGGAAGGGGTGCAGCGTGACTTGCTTCCTCTTATTGAAGGAACAACGGTTTCAACAAAACACGGCCCCATTAAGACGGATCACATTTTATTCATTGCCTCGGGGGCTTTTCATGTTTCAAAGCCCTCTGATCTTTTGCCGGAACTTCAAGGGCGCTTGCCCATTCGTGTCGAGATGCAATCCCTGTCCAAAGAGGATTTTGCGCGCATTCTCGTTGAACCGGAAGCCAGCCTTATTAAACAATATAAAGCTCTGATTGCAACGGAAAATGTGACCCTTAAGTTTACAAAGGACAGCATTACGGCTTTGGCGACCCTTGCTGCCGAGATCAATGAGAATGTCGAAAACATCGGCGCACGCCGTCTTCATACGGTTTTGGAGCGTCTTTTGGAAGATATTAGTTTTGAGGCTAGCGAAAAAGGTGGCGAAACCATTACGATTTCTGCTAAGGATGTGGACAAGCGAGTCGGTGAGCTGGCGAAACAGGTCGACGTTTCCAAATTCATTTTATAAAATTAGAGTAACAGTATATGAGTATCATGGTTGAGATCAAAGACTCCGACGCGTGCGGTATGCGCTTTGATCGATGGGTAAAAAAAGCCTATCCGCGCGTATCCTTCGGCGAGCTTCAAAAGTGGCTTCGCACAGGGCAAGTGCGCGTGAATAAAAAACGTATTAAAACGAGTTATATCCTTCAAAAAGGAGATACCGTTCGTTTTCCGCCTCAATTTGCCGAAGTTGAAAAGACCTTTTCAAAGGATTCAAAGCCTATAGGTAATCGTAAAACGCGGGCTCTTTTACAACAAAATATTGTTTATGAAGATGCGTCTTGCGTTGTGATTAATAAACCTCAAGGTTTGTCTGTGCAGGGAGGAACCGGTCTGACGGACTATGTTGATTTATACCTGGATCATTTACTGGAAGGCCAGTTAGAGCCGTTACGCATTACCCATCGCTTGGACAAAGATACGGCAGGGCTTTTGATTTTGACCAAGACCCAAGAAAGTGCTCGTTATTATACGGGTGCTTTTCAAAAACGTAAGATCAGAAAGGTCTATCACGCCGTTATTGTCGGTCGCCCTAAGCATCATGCAGGAGAAATTGACCTCCCCCTTGGAAAAATGCGCGGTATCGAACGGGAAAAAGTATCAAGCAAGGCCGAGAATGTTGAAGAGGCTTTAACAGAATATCGAGAAGTTGCTTATGATCGTGATCGCAATATTACTTTGGTTCAGCTGTTTCCCCATACGGGGCGTACCCATCAGTTGAGAGTTCATATGCTGGAAGGGCTGGGTTGTCCTATTTTAGGAGACGGCAAGTATGGCGGCAAAGAGGCTCATCCTTTGGATGAAGATACGACCATGCACCTTGCTGCAACGAGCCTTGAATTTGTTTCGGAAACGGGCGCTCCCGTTCGCTTGAATCTTCCCATACCGGATTTTTTTGTAAGCGTCGGTCGGTAGAAATTCTGTAATAAATTGTCATAGTTACCGTACTTGAAAGTAGGGCGTAGTCTATGTAAAAGTATTTGTATTTAATAAATTAAGGTTCATATGATAAAGAGACTCTCTCAAACCTGTTTAATTATTTTGGCTGCCGGAAACGGTACCCGTATGGTTTCAAAGAAACCCAAGGTGATGCATAATATTGCAGGACTTCCGTTGCTTGGTCATGTTCTAAAGGCGACCCAAAAGTTTTCGTCTTCTCTTGCAAACAAGACCTCTATTACCACAACCGTTGTCTTGGCGCCGTCCATGACGGATGTTGCCGAGTTTGTGACTTCTTTTGAAAAAAGTGCCCGTATTGCCTATCAAACAGAGCAGTTGGGAACGGCGCATGCGGTATCCTGTGCCTTGGAAGGCCTCTCTTTACAAGAAGAGGATACCGTTATTATTCTCTTTGGTGATACGCCCCTTATAAAAACAAGCACCGTAGCAACCGTGATTGATTTTTTGTCAATACCGCCCCGACAAGAAACTGTGACAGGCGTTGTGGTGGTGGGAATGACCTCGCCGAACCCTAATGCCTACGGCCGCCTTGTGTGCGATCAGGCGGGTAAGCTTCTTAAAATTGTTGAGTTTAAGCATGCAAGTGATGTTGAAAAAGAAATCACTTTTTGTAATTCCGGGGTTATGGCTTTTAAGGCTTCCTGTTTGAAAAAGGTATTGCCGGATATAAAGGCTCAAAAAGCCAACGGGGAACACTACTTAACCGATGCCGTTGAAGCTGCTCGCGCCCATAGATTTGATATTCAAACTTTGAGTGTCCCTTTTGAGGAAGTTGAAGGTGTGAACACACAAAGAGACCTTGCTCAAGCAGAAGCTCGCTATCAAAACAGACGTCGTTTAGAGTTCCTTGATCTCGGATGTGTTATGGTTGCACCCGAAACCGTTTATTTTTCCCATGATACCGTTATTGAACCCAATGTCACCCTTGAACCCAATATTTTTTTTGGGCCTCAAGTTACCGTTAAAAGCGGTTCGTTCATTAAAGCTTTTTCCCACATTGAAGGGGCTTTAATTGAAGAAAATGCGACCGTTGGGCCTTTTGTACGATTGCGCCCCGGAACAATAATCGGTCAAGAAGCTCGTATCGGAAACTTTGTTGAAGTTAAAAATGCAACCTTTGCCTCAGGCTCTAAGGCCAATCATTTAAGTTATGTGGGAGATGCAACCGTCGGCGCGAAAGCCAACATAGGGGCGGGAACCATTACATGCAATTATGACGGGTATTTTAAACATAGGACGGAGATTGGCGACGGGGCTTTTATCGGTTCCAATTCGTGTTTGGTTGCCCCTGTGAGCATTGGAAAAAATTCTATTATTGGGGCGGGCAGTACCGTTACCGAGTCCGTTGAAGACGATGAACTTGCCGTTGCGCGGGCGCCTCAAAAAGCCTTTGCCGATAAAGCAAAGCAAATTCATAAAACAAAATCGAAATTAAAAAAACAGAGAGTTGCTTAAATTATGTGTGGTATTGTTGGAATCTTAAGTCATGAACCCGTTGCACAACGTCTTGTTGACGGTCTAAAACGCCTTGAATATAGAGGGTATGACTCTGCCGGTATTGCCGTTATTAATGATAACAAAATTCAACGGTGTCGATCACAGGGGAAAATCGTTAACCTTGATGCGCGACTCGCCCAAGAGCAAATTGACGGTGTTATCGGTATTGCCCATACAAGGTGGGCGACCCACGGGATGCCGACGGAAGAAAATGCTCACCCCCATATGACGGAAGAAGTTGCTATAGTGCACAACGGCATCATTGAAAATTATAAGGTTTTGCGTGATGACTTAATTGAAAAGGGTTTTTCCTTCTATTCCCAAACGGATTCCGAAGTCATTGCACAGTTGTTAACTTTTTTTGAAAAAGAATCAACGTCTCATTTGGAAGCCATCTTTAAAACCCTTGATAAACTTGAGGGCGCCTATGCTTTGGGTGTTATGTTTAAAGCGGATCCGACGCGTCTTTACGGCATGCGCAAAGGCAGCCCCCTTGCCATTGGCCATGGAGAAAAGGGCGAGATGTTTTTGGGATCGGACGCTTTGGCCTTGGCCGGCCTTGCAGAAAATCTTACCTATCTTGAAGACGGTGACTTAGCGGTTCTTACACGGGATAATATCGAAATTTTTGATAAGGGTCATAAAAAAGCAATACGCCCTTCGCAAAGGTATACGGCAGGCTTTGAGGCAATTTCTAAAGCGCCCTATGATCATTTTATGCTTAAGGAAATTTATGAGCAACCGGACGTTGTTCGTCAAACTCTTAATGCTTATCTTAGTGCTGATAAAAAGAGACTTTCCTTGCCAAAGCTAACTTTTGATCCCAATACCATATCAAAATTAACTATTGTGGCGTGCGGTACGTCTTATTATGCGGGGCTTGTGGCTAAGTATTGGATCGAACAAATTGCCCGAATTTCCGTAGAGGTAGACATTGCCTCGGAATTTCGATACCGCCAACCTCCTATGCCGAAAGAAGGCGTTGCCCTTTTTATCTCACAATCCGGAGAAACAGCAGATACCATGGCCGCCCATGAATACGCCGTTTCCGAAAGGCAACAAACCCTCGGTATTATCAATGTGCCCAATAGTTCTTTGGCGCGGGCTGTTCATACACCGCTGATGACTTATGCGGGGCCTGAAATAGGCGTTGCGTCAACCAAAGCTTTTTCAACACAATTGTGTGTTTTAGCAGCTTTTGCCCTTCATTTGGCTCATGAAAGAGGATTTGTTTCCTCTGAAAAGCTGGAACAACACTGTCATGATTTGGCAAGCCTCCCCAATGCTCTTGAACAAGTTCTCGGCCTTGCAGCACCGTGCAAAGATATTGCCGAAGACCTCTCTAAAGCACAGGATATTCTCTATATCGGTCGCGGTACAAGTTATGCCATAGCCCTTGAGGGTGCTTTAAAGCTTAAAGAAATTTCCTATATCCATGCAGAAGGTTGTGCTGCCGGTGAATTAAAACACGGCCCCATAGCCCTTGTGGATGAAAACGTGCCCATTATTGTTGTGGCGCCCGGCGATGCTTTGTTTGAAAAATTAGCTTCTAATGTTCAAGAAGCTGCTGCACGAAAAGGACAAGTCGTTTTTATTTCCGACAAAAAAGGACAACAGGCCTACCATGGCGACGCTTTAGCGCGTCTGACAGTACCGGATACAACCGTTTTTACAGCGCCCTTTATTTATACGGTTCCCGTGCAGTTATTAGCCTATTATACCGCTGTTCATAAGGGAACCGATGTTGACCAGCCTCGTAACCTTGCAAAATCGGTTACTGTTGAATAAAAATACTTTTTATTGTCTTGAAATTTTCAAAAACTTGACTTTTAAATTTATATAGTTAAGTATATATATTATTAATACCATAGAGATTTTGTACATTATGTGTACGATCGTCCTTCGTTTTTTTATGGTTTTGATAATGTTGAAAGGCGAACTGTTTTTCAAAGTCTTTTTTAAACGCTCTCTTTCCTGCAGGAAGACTCTTTTAAAATAATGATTGAAGATAAGGTTGTTTTACATATCTGTTTGAGCGCATCCCTTTGACAGATTAAACTTATTTTACAATCCTTTTCGGATATCAACGCTCGGAGAGCGCTCCCCCCTTTTTATTGTGACCGGTTAACTTATTTGAGGAGATCGACTGTTGCATAGAAAAAAATACCTTCTTTGACACATCAAATATCCGAAATGTTGAAAATTTCAGTCATCCGGCAATACTATAAAAAACCTTTTCCGTTTATCTTTTTTCTATAATTGTCATGATTTAAATATAAAATTTTACTTAAAATTGATTTAAATAAAATACTATTATTTTTGACACATAAGCAAGTAATCTATACATATACCGTAGCGGTGTTTTTTTTGCCGTAACGGAGATATTTTATGCGCCCTTTAACTTTTTTCTATTTTTCTCTTTTGACTGTTTTTTCAGGAATGTATTCGGTTGTTAATGCTTCTCTTTTTAGCAACTTACCTTTGCCTAATTTTGATGTTTTTGCGCCTCGTAAAAGTGTTCAAGCTATTGTTGACGAGTGGGACGGAAGTCGCACATGGATGACGGAAGGTCAAGCTTTTCTGTTTGATACGGAGACAACCGGTGTGACAAGCGGTGACCGAATTGTCCAAATTTCTATTTATGAAATGATTAACGGAAAATTTACGGGCAATACTTTTAATTCTTATGTAAACCCTTGCCGTGCAATTTCTCAAAAGGTCTATGAAGCTCACGGGTTAACAGCGGATGATTTGAAAAACGCACCGAAGTTTGCTGATATTTTTGACTCTCTGCGTGCTTTTTGCGGAGAAAATGCTCTGCTTGTGGCTCATAATGCTCAATTTGATATTAGGATGTTGGACCAAGAAATTGAACGTCTTGACGGGATTGACCCTTGGACGGTGCATATTAAATGTACTCTTGGGATGGTCAGGCGAGATTATAAGCGCACTTTAAAACCGGATCTTGATATTGTTTCACCGATTAAACGGAAAACGTTTAAACCTGTTTCTTATGCCGAACGTCAAAAACGTTTGCGCGAGAAAGAAGCCTTAAAAACTCAAAAAGAATGGAATAAGGAAAGAAGTACGGGGAAAAAACTTCAGGTTTTGTCGCAACCGGAGGCGCGCGCCGAACGCAAAAAAGTTCGTGATACGCGTAAGCGCTCACGGGAAGATATGGAAAACCAAGAAAACATGTCTCCAAATAGCAAAAATATTGCTTCCGGGAGTCCCAAATCTAAACGAAAAAGAAAATCTACACGCCCCTCATTTGCTTTAAGTTCTGTTTTAGGTCGTCTGGATACAAGCCCAAAGCGAGCTGTTAGCAAACACGGTTACGATTTACCCGAGATTTGTGAAAAACACGGTGTACCGCCTGTCCGTTGGGATTATCATGATGCCCTTTGGGATACGGCAGGTCTAGTCGGTTTAATGGACTCTTTAAGTTCTTCCGATTCAAGTCAACCCTCTTCACCGGAGATAGACGACGGGGGGAAATTCTCTATCTTTAATGAAGAAGACGACTTCGATGCCTTTCTTTTTGAGAATGCGGATGACGCCCTTTTTGTTATACACTCGCGTATTTAAATCGGGTCTATAAAGCTTGCAAGACGAGGGGGATTTTGTCGAGGAGGTCTTCTGCGATAAGACCTCGCCCGAATAAATGAGCCGATTCTGCATGTATCCAAGCCGCCGCCGCTGCGCTAACGAGAGGTGAGCATCCTTGAGCCGCTAACCCGGCGACAAGACCGGCTAATACATCTCCTGTTCCTGCCGTGGCAAGGGTCGGAGGGGCGTTTGTATTAATATAACAAGTGCCGTCGGGAGTAGCTATAACTGTGTCAGCGCCTTTTAATAAGAGGCAGGTTTGTGTCTCTTTGGAGGCTTTTAGAGCCGTTTCTATTTTGCTGCCGTACCGGTCAAAGATCCGTTGGAATTCTCCTGCATGGGGCAGAAGTGTGCAGGCATTGTGGAGCAAGTTCGTCAGGCGTTTTTTGTGATCTTGAAAGCAAGACAAGGCTCCGGCATCGAGGACAATTTTTTTCTTGGTTTTTAAGGCAATTTCCACAAGGGTTCTTGTTTCGTCATCGGGCAGAAGGCCGGGCCCGATTAAAACGCTATGAACCGTTTTTTGAGTAATCGCCGCTGTGAAGTCTTCGTGTGTTGTATAGGGCTTAACTAACACGCCCAAGGAACTCATTTGATAGAGACTTTTTGCCTTGATAGGGCAAAGAAGGGTTGTTACGCCGGCTCCTATGCGCCGACTCGCTTCGGCAGCAAGCCGAGGAGCGCCTGTCATTTCTTCTCCTACGATAACCATCAAATGGCCTCGGGTATATTTATGATCCGTCGGTTTGGGAACGGGCAAGGAATCCCGCCAAAGGACAGGTGTGTTTTCATAGGAGAAAGGCCCCTCAAGGCGCGACAGATCGGTAAAATCAATGTCGGCAATTTTAATATCGCCGCAATAACTTTTTCCCGGTAAAAGACAATGCCCTCGCTTAAGGGATCCAAAGGTCACAGTCAAGTGAGCAGGGGCAGCGCTGCCCATAACCTCACCGGAATCCGCATGAAGTCCGCTCGGTATATCCACCGCAATGCAGGAGGCTTTTGCCTTTGATATTTTTTGTACTGTTTCAAGGTAAATGCCTGACAAAGGACGATCAAGACCTGTTCCAAAAAGAGCGTCCACTATTAAAACAGAGGACTCAAAATCTCCTTGGTCAAGAGGAATAAGCCGACCTGTCCATTTATCTTTGTTGAGTTGTGCTTGCGGTGAGAGATTGGAAGGGGCGCTAATATCAAGGGCAACGGTAACATCAAAGTCTGCTTCTTTTAGCTTGCGGGCAATGACGTAGCCGTCACCGCCATTATTCCCCGGGCCGCATAAAACAAGAACTTTCCCCTTTGAAAAAGTGTGAATGATTTCCGTTGCAACAGCCGCTCCTGCTTTTTCCATCAAGCTTTCAAAAGTCTCAAGTCCTTGTTGAACGGTAAAAATTTCCCACTCTTTTGTTTGAGCAGTCGTTAGTATAGGCTTTTTTCGATCTATCATACTTTCAAGTTTATCAAAGAAAATTGGTTCGAGATACTTCATTGTGCTAGCCTAAAAAGCACGACATAATTGTAAGAGCTTTTTTCACTGGGAGGATCGACAATGACCGCATCTCAAAAAATGTCTTATATCAAATGGTTTAACGATATACATATAGAAGACATCCCGCTGGTGGGCGGAAAGAATGCGTCCCTTGGGGAAATGTATTCGGCTCTTCAACCTAAGGGCGTTCGTATTCCTAACGGTTTTGCCGTTACAACAAAGGCCTTTGATGAATTCTTAGCTTCCGACGATCTTGCAAAAAACATAGCAGCGTTGCTTGGGGAGATTAAACCGGAAGATACGGTCTCTCTTCAAACCCAAGGGAAAAGGATTAGAGAGTTAATTCAAGGCGCCGCTTTGTCGGTAGATCTTGAAACAGAAATTCTTGAAGCTTACGGCATCCTTGTTTTAGAAAATCAAAAGAGAGGTGATGTTGCGGTAAGAAGTAGTGCTACGACAGAAGACCTTCCCGATGCAAGTTTTGCGGGTCAACAAGAAACCTTTTTGAATGTCTAAGGGGATAAAGACCTATTAGAGGCGTGTAAGAAATGTTTTGTCTCCCTTTACACCGATCGTGCCATATCCTATCGCGTTCATCAAGGTTTTCACGAGAAGCGTATTTCTTTGTCTTTGTGTGTACAAACCATGGTTCGTTCCGACCTTGCAACTTCCGGTGTGATGTTTTCAGTTGATACGGAAACAGGATTTCAAGAGGCTGTTTTGATTAATGCTTCTTACGGATTGGGTGAAAATATTGTTCAAGGCAGTGTCAACCCTGATGAATATTATGTCTTTAAACCAACTCTTAAAACAGGTTATAAACCTATTTTGCAAAAGGTTTTGGGAAGCAAAGAGCATAGACTGGTTTATGAAGACAAGGGGAAAAAGGGTGTATTAAATAAGCCGGTTTCAGAAAAAGACCGAAATTCATTTGCCTTAAGTGATGATGATATTTTACAACTGGCCAAATGGGCTGTTGAAATCGAAGAACATTATTCCCAAAAGAAGAAAAGCTTTACGCCTATGGATATTGAATTGGCAAAGGACGGTCGAACCGACGAGCTTTTTATTGTACAAGCTCGCCCTGAAACCGTCCAATCTCAAAAAGATTTCAAGAGTCTCGAGAAATTTAAGTTTGATGAACCAACGCCTCAATCTCTTTTAACAGGGCGTTCCGTTGGGAATCAGATTGCTCGAGGAAAGGTGCGCCTTATCCAAAGCCCGGCCGATCTTTCTCAATTCAAAAAAGGCGATATTTTAGTCACTGAAAAAACAGACCCGGATTGGGAACCCGTTATGAAAAAAGCTTCTGCTATTGTGACCGATAGGGGCGGTCGGACATGCCATGCAGCTATTGTCAGTCGCGAGTTAGGACTGCCGGCCGTAGTGGGGACAAAAAACGCGAGCAAAATCCTTAAAACAGGACAAGAAGTCACGGTGAGTTGTGCTCAAGGAGAGGAAGGATTTGTTTTCCAAGGAAATCTTTCGTTTCAAAAAGAGCGTATAGAGTTAGAGTCTATACCGCAAACAAAAACAAAATTGATGTTGAATTTGTCGAAGCCCTCTGAAGCTTTTCGATTATCTTTTTATCCCAATGACGGAGTTGGTCTTGCAAGATTAGAGTTTATTATTAACAATATTATCAAAATTCACCCTCTTGCTCTTTTGCATTTTAAGGATATTAAAGACGCTGAAACACGAAAGAAAATTAACAACATCACTAAAGGCTACGATGGTAAACCCCTTTATTTTGTGGATAAATTGGCTGAAGGCATTGCCATGATTGCAGCGGCTTTTTACCCAAAAGACGTGATTGTGCGCTTGAGTGATTTTAAAACCGACGAATATGCCAATCTCATTGGAGGAGCTCCTTTTGAACCGAAAGAAGATAATCCCATGATTGGATTTCGAGGGGCTTCACGGTATTATAGTGCGCGCTATCGGGATGCTTTTGCCCTTGAATGTCGTGCCTTCAAAAAAGCCCGTGAAGAAATGGGACTTACAAATATCAAAGTGATGATCCCTTTTTGCAGAACCCTTGAGGAAGCTCATCTTGTTTTTAAAGAAATGGAAAAAAACGGTTTGAAACGTCATAAGGCCGGTCTCGAAGTTTATATGATGTGTGAAGTTCCGAGCAATGTGATTTTAGCCGAGGAGTTTGCAGAGCTTTTTGACGGATTTTCCATCGGGTCAAATGATTTAACGCAACTGACCTTGGGGATTGACCGAAACTCTGCCCTTTTATCCGACCTTTTTGACGAAAGAAATCAAGCGGTTAAACGGTTCATTGCCACCGTTATTAAAACCGTTAAAGCCAAAGGAAGGAAGATTGGTATTTGTGGACAAGGCCCTAGTGATTATCCGGATTTTGCGCAATTTCTTGTAGAAAATCATATTGATAGCTTGTCTTTGACGCCGGATAGCATTTTAAAAACAGTCTTTTTTGTGAAGGAGGCGGAAGAAAAATAGTTTCTTTTTAGGGGTGGGGACCAAAAAAGATCGTTCTTGTTTTTTCAACAGCACTATTGTTTTTACAAGTCCGTGATTTTTTATTTAATTTGGCGGTTCCGCGTTATTACAGGGGAATATTAACGATAGATTTTACTGATTTTTATAGATAGAATTAAAGATGTGACTGATTATTTTAAAATAACAAACGCCAAAGTTTTGTGGCTAAACAGGAAGGATATGTCTATGTTAAAACTTTCAAAAACGAGTTGCCTTGCGGTATTGGGCGTGCTTTTGCTCCAATCGAACCCGGCCGTGTCATCAAGCAAACCTACCGAGTCAAAGTACGAATTCCCGGAGGCTCAGAAGGCATGTAGAGGAATTTTTATCATGGATGAGGGACATACAAACCCAAGGGATAATGCTCGCAGATTTTTTCAGACATTGTTGAAGGCCCCCTCATCAGAATCAGGTACCTACAAAGCCGACTGGGGGGATGTAAAATTATCTATAGATCAGGCAACAAAAAATTCTTTATCACAAATGGCGGGCAGGTATGGGGAACTGACAGGGTATCGTTTAAGTGGATCTCAGCCTTCTCAATATGGAAGAATGAGCTCCGGAGGGCGTTCGCGTAAACTGACGTGCCAAGTCGTACTTGAGATGAGTAATGCGCCGCAATTTCATAGAGTAACTATAACCACATGGCTCCGTGGAACGAAAATAAATAGTAAGTAATACCTGAGATCGTTAATGGAAAGACAGCCTCTTTGCCGAAAGGGAAAAGAGGTTATCCTAAAAGTTTTGAGGGTTTGTTTATTGAGTGATTTTGAGGTATATCGGCTAATCCCCTAGCTCTGCTGACGGTAAAGCTTTAAAAACCTTATTAAAGAGGCGGGGCATGTTGCACAAGCGTGCGCCCGTAAAATTGTAAGGTCAATCATGATATATTCCCTATCGGCATCGTTGGCAAAATAAGAGAGCATTTTATACAAAACACCTTTCTCTGCCCTTATCCCCCACCAAAAAATATATAAAATTAAAAAAAATATCGATGACCTTTGTTTTTTTTCTGCTAGTATGGCTATTATTCAATAGGGAGAATATGAAAAATGACTAAAGCAGATTTAATTTCAGCAATTGCCAACGAAACCGGTTTTTCAAAAAAAGATTCGGAAACAGCTCTCGGGAGTATTTTAGGAGCCATCACGAATTCTTTGCAAAAAGGGAATGAAGTTAGGCTTGTTGGTTTCGGTACCTTTAAAGTTTCAGACCGTGCAGCACGTACGGGTCGCAACCCAAGGACCGGCGAATCTATCCAAATTAAAGCCTCTAAAGTTCCTACTTTTAAAGCAGGTAAAGAACTTAAAGACGCTGTTAATTAAACTTTTTCTAAAATAGACAGGGGGGTTCCCTCGGGGAACTTTCCGCTAAAGTTAGAAATAAGTCTTTGTATTAAAAGGGTACCTCAGGGTGCCTTTTTTTTATCGCCTTCGCCCTCCAAAGAAAAAAATAAAAAAGGGAATAGCTCTGCCGGAATTGCAAATCATACGATCAGGACATTAGAAGCTTTTACCCGAGACAAAACATCTTTGAGTCAACGGGGCAATGCGGAAACGAGGCGATAGGGTATAAACTGTTTGTGCCTTAAATTTATATTCCAAGAATATCAAAGCTGTTGTGAAAAATACTTAAAACTCTTTTAAAAGAGTATATACTGAGGAAAAATATACACCGTTTAGACAATTTGAGAGTAAATTTATGTGGACCACAAATAAAATTCGCCAAAGTTTTTTAGATTTTTTTAAAAGTAAGGGGCATGAAGCCGTTACTTCGGCACCTTTGGTACCGCAAAACGATCCGACATTGATGTTTGTGAATGCGGGCATGGTTCCTTTTAAGAATGTTTTTACAGGCCTGGAAACCCGCCCTTATAAAAGCGCGACAAGCTCTCAAAAATGTGTGCGGGCCGGCGGCAAACATAATGACCTCGAAAATGTCGGTTATACGGCAAGGCATCACACTTTTTTTGAAATGTTGGGGAACTTTTCTTTTGGGGGCTATTTTAAAGAGCACGCCATAACCTATGCGTGGGAATTTTTAACAGACGTTTTGGGGATCGATAAAAATCGCCTTGTGGTAACCGTTTATCACACAGACGACGAGGCTGCCGAATTATGGAAAAAGATTGCCGGCTTGAACGATGATCGAATTATTCGTATTTCAACCAATGATAATTTTTGGTCTATGGGTGATACGGGCCCCTGTGGGCCCTGTTCGGAAATTTTTTATGATCACGGTAGTCATATTCAAGGCGGTTTGCCGGGCACTCCCGAAGAAGACGGAGATCGGTTTGTTGAAATTTGGAACCTCGTCTTCATGCAATACAACCAATTGGATGACGGAACCAAAGTTGACTTGCCAAATCCTTCCATTGATACGGGAGCCGGCCTTGAGCGCCTTGCGGCGGTTTTACAAAACACCCATGACAACTATGAAATTGACCTTTTTAAGCACCTTATCCAAACCTCCATTGAGCTCACAGGGCGCTTTGAGGCAAAACACTTAACATCCCATCGCATTATTGCAGACCACTTGCGCTCCGGCAGTTTTCTTATTGCCGACGGCGTTTTACCGTCCAATGAAGGCAGGGGCTACGTGTTGCGTCGTATCCTGCGCCGTGCCATGCGTCATGCTTATTTGTTAGGCGCAAAAGAGCCTTTAATATATCGTTTGGCTCCGACCCTTATTACCGAAATGGGAAAGGCCTATCCCGAATTAGGCCGTGCGCAAGCTCTTATCACGGAAACTTTGAAGTTAGAAGAGGAGCGTTTTCGTAAAACTTTGGGACGCGGTCTGAAACTTTTGGAGGAAGAACAGGAAAAACTTTCCCATTCAAAGGTCTTCCCAGGGGATATCGCTTTTAAACTTTATGATACTTATGGTTTTCCCTTGGATTTAACCCAAGATATTTTGCGTTCCCACAATCAATCGGTAGATGTACCGGGATTTAATGCAGCCATGGAAGAGCAAAAGGCTGAAGCGCGCCAATCTTGGAGTGGCTCCGGCGAAGAAAAAGAGGAAGCCATTTGGTTTGAACTTGCCCAAAATTTGCCGCCCACAGAGTTTTTGGGATATTCTCATACAACGGCACAAGGACAAGTGTTGGCTCTTGTGCAGCAGGGAAAAAGTATTGAAAAAGCAACCCGAGGCGATGTGTTTGTGATAACGAACCAAACACCGTTTTATGCAGAGTCGGGCGGACAAGTAGGGGATCAAGGACGACTTACGGCAGCCGGTTTTATGGGATTCGTTACAGATTGTACCAAGAAAGCAGGTAAGCTTTTTGTTCACCGGGTTACCCTTGAAGACGGCTCCCTTTCCGTTGGAGACGTTCTCGAATTATTAGTTGACGAAAAAAAACGTAACCTTACCAAAGCCAATCACTCGGCCACTCACCTTCTCCATGCAACTCTGCGACACTATTTAGGAGAACAAGTGGTGCAAAAGGGTTCCCTAGTAGGCTCAAATCGTTTGCGGTTTGACTTTAGTCTTAACGGCCCCCTTAGTTCTTTACAACTTCAAGCCGTTGAAGATCAGGTTAATGACTTAATCAGGGCCAATTCCTCTGTTCAAACAAAAATTATGATTCCCGAGGATGCTCTTAAGATAGGTGCTATGGCCTTATTTGGTGAGAAATACGGAGATGAAGTTCGTGTTCTTTCCATGGGGAAAAGTGATGATATGGATCACACGTCTTATTCGGTTGAATTTTGTGGGGGAACCCATGTAAAACGCACCGGAGACATCGGCTATTTTAAAATCACGGCCGAATCGGGCGTTGCAGCCGGCGTACGTCGTATTGAGGCTCAAACGGGTCCGGGAGCCGAAGCTTATGCGAGAGGCCTCGAAGATATTTCAAATACCCTTTCGGCTCGTTTAAAAACAAAGCCCTCGGCCTTGGCAGAGCGCTTGGAAAGCCTTATCGAAGAAAAAAAAACCCTCGAGCGCGATGTTAAAAAGCTAAAAGAAAAACTAGCTTTCGGGGGTACTGACGGTAGCGAAGAAGGAACGTCCAAAGATATCAAAAAAATTGGCGCTTTTTCCTATCTTGCAAAAACCTTAGAAAATTCAAACCCTCAAGATCTAAAGCCGGCAGCAGATGCCTTTAAGAAACAAATTAAATCCGGGGTTATTGTTTTGGGGAGTAACGCCCAAGGGAAAGCATCCTTGGTTGTGGCTGTAACAGCAGATTTAACAGACAAAATTAGTGCCGTTGACTTAGTTCGTATCGGTTCAAAAGCCCTTGGCGGAAAAGGCGGTGGCGGCCGCCCGGATATGGCTCAAGCAGGGGGACCCGATGTTGGTGCTTTGGCAAATGCTTATGGAGAAATTGAAAAAGCCCTTACCGTATAACCGAGATGCTTTTTTGTCTTATAAAAAGAGTTTTTAAGAGACTCTTGATTAAACAAAATCCTGTTTTTTTCTCAAAAAAAAATTTAAAATAGGATTTTTATAACGGCAATCCTTTTTATTCGTAAGACCCGTCGTTCTTAAAAACACATTGACTTTCAGGCAATATTTTGTTAAACTTATTCACATAGTCCTGTCAATTTATTAAAAATACTAAGAGGAAAAAAGAATGTCTTCCGACACAACGACAACCACTCAACCGGCGTTTTCAAAAATCCGCCAAGCGCTCTTTCCCATTTACACAGATGAATTAAAAAAATTCCTTCCCATCGCCTTTATTATGTTGTGCATTTTATTCAACTATACGGTATTAAGGAACACCAAAGATGCCTTGATCGGCACGGCTGCAGGAGCCGGAATCGAAGCTATTCCTTACTTGAAAAGTATTTTTGTAATGAGCTCTGCCATTGCCTTTGTGGTACTTTACACTAAGCTTAGCAATATGTTTTCAGCGGAAAAACTATTTTATATTTTGACTTCTTCTTTCCTTATTTTCTTTGGAGCCTTTGCTCTTGTGATTTACCCTAACATTGCTTCGCTTCACCCTGATTTGGATGTTGTGAAAGGACTTCAAGCGGAATTCCCCCGCATTAAATTTTTCTTTTCCGTTTGGGGAGTGTGGACTTATTCACTATTTTACGTAATGTCGGAACTTTGGGGAAGTGTAATGATTTCCTTGCTTTTCTGGCAATTTGCCAACGAAGTAGTCCGATCTAATGAAGCTAAACGTTTTTACCCTATCTTTGTGTTAATCGGTAACATTGCCTTGATTCTTTCCGGTGAGGCAGTTGAGCGTCTTTCTGCCATTCGTGAGAGTCTGCCTGCGGGAGTAGATGCTTGGGGTGTTTCTTTAAACTACCTAATGACGCTTGTCGTTATTATGGGTATTGCCGGTATGCTCGTTTATCGTTGGTTGAACAAAAATGTTTTAACAGATCCAAAGTATTATGATGCTGCCGAACCTAAAAAAGAAAAGAAGAAGAAACCAAAAATGGGTGTTTTGGAGAGCTTTAAATATATTTTCTCAAACCCTTACATCGGTCTCATAGCCCTTCTCGTCTTGAGTTACGGTATGTCTATCAACCTTGTTGAACTGATTTGGAAAAAACAGATAGCAATTCAATTTGCCGGAGACGCCAACGGTTATAATGCATTTATGGGAAGTTTCTCTAAATGGACCGGTATCGGTACTATTGCAATCATCTTCATGACAAAAAGTGTTGTGAACCGTTTTGGTTGGTTTGCCGGTGCCATTGTGACACCCCTTGTTTTGGCTGTAACCGGTGCTTTGTTCTTTACCTTAATTCTTTATGGGGACGTTCTTAAGCCTCAAATAGCTGCTTTTGCCGTTTCTGCAACTTATATGGCAGTGATTGTGGGAATGATCCAAAACATCGCTACAAAGGGTTCTAAATATGCTCTTTTTGATCCGACAAAGGAAATGGCTTACATTCCCCTTGATCAAGAATTAAAAACAAAAGGTAAGGCCGTTGTTGACGTGATTGGCGGTCGTCTCGGTAAGGCTGCCGGCGGTTGGACAATTCTCGGATTGTTTACAGTTTTCTCAGCCACTGATGCGATGGATATTGCGCCTTATCTCGGTTTCTTTATCGGTGCCGTTGTTGTGCTATGGATTGTCGGGGTAATCGCTTTGTCCCGTCGTTACAATGCTCTTGTAGAACGTCGCGAGACACTTGCAAACTAATCTTATTGTTTAGAATCTCAAAAAACGCCGTCTTAAACGATCGGCGTTTTTTTATGGAGAAAAAACTATGATAGAGTGTTCCTATGACAGCCTTATTAACGCACTATTTGACTCTCTGCAAAGAACAGCACATTCATAAGGATGAGGCTCAAATAGAAGCGCTTAAAAAACTAGATATTCTCTCACAAGGCCTCCTGAACTCTACCCTTTCTCCCTCTTTCCCTTTTTCTCTATGGACAAAAAAACACCTTCCTCGAGGCCTTTATATTTACGGAGGCGTAGGACGCGGTAAAAGCATGCTTATGGATTTATTCTATGAGCATTTAAAAAAAGTTCAAAAACAGCGTTACCACTTCCATGAGTTCATGTTGATGATTCATACGGAAGTAAAACATCTTACGGATACCAAAGGAAAGAACACAGAACATCCCCTTGAGAGTATTGCGAAAAAGCTTGCCTCACAGACTCGGGTGATTTGTTTTGATGAGTTTCATATAAATGACATTACCGATGCGATGCTCTTAAGCCGTCTTATGGGATTTTTATGGAAAAAAGGTATTGTACTGGTTGCAACATCAAACTTTCCCCCTGACGAGCTTTATAAGGACGGCTATCAACGCAACCTGATCATTCCTTTTTTTAAAGAAATTTCAGAAAAATTAGAAGTTTATAATTTAAATGGTACACAGGATTATCGTCGACTTTTTAAAGCTGAAAAAGAACGTTACTTCCTGACCTCCGATCCGGAATGCAATAAGCGCCTTCAAGCCATATTTGATCATTTACGACAAGGTTCTCCTGTAATTTCAAAAAATCTGACCCTCAAAAAGCGTAACTGGTTGATTTCAAAGTACGCCGGGGGTGTTGCATGGTTTCAATTTGACGAGATTTGCGGTCAGGCTTTGGGAGCAAGCGATTACCTTGAATTAACGCGCCATGTACACACGGTCTTAGTGTCCGGTATTCCGGAACTGACCGAGGAAAGCCTTGATCGAGTCAAGCGTTTGATTACCCTTATTGACGTGCTCTATGACCGCGAAATAAACTTTGCCGCATCAGGGGCAAAACCTTTGCCGAAGCTTTATATCGGCCAAAAAGAAAACGACCTTTTTGAACGGACTTCTTCGCGTTTAATTTCCATGACAAGCTCTTTCCAATAAGGTATATATTCGGAACAAGTTGCCTTGCAACATCGCAACTTAGAGTAAGTTTGGTAAGTTAAGGAAAAATCTTATGATTATTGGTGTTCCAAAGGAAATTAAAACCCACGAATATCGTGTGGGTCTTGTCCCCGGCAGTGTTAAAGAACTTGTACGTTCCGGTCACAGCGTCCTTGTTGAAAGGGATGCAGGAATCGGTATCGGTTTTACCGATGACATTTATGAAGAAGCCGGCGCTACCGTTATTTCTACAGCCAAAGAAATTTTTGAAACGGCCGATATGATTGTAAAGGTTAAAGAACCTCAACTGCATGAATGCGAGATGTTGCGTGAAGGACAAATTTTATTTACGTATTTGCACCTTGCAGCAGACAAAGCTCAAGCAGAAGCCCTTATACAATCCAAGTGTATTGCTATTGCCTATGAGACCGTCACCGATAATCGAGGTCAATTGCCCCTCTTAACCCCCATGAGCGAAGTTGCAGGACGTATGTCGGTTCAAGTAGGCGCGACGTGCCTTCAAAAATACTCGGGAGGATCCGGCGTGCTGCCGGGCGGTGTACCGGGGGTTGAACCCGGTCATGTTGTTATTATCGGCGGCGGTGTTGTCGGAACGGCGGCGGCTCGTATGGCGATGGGCCTTGAAGCACGCGTAACGGTCATTGATCGCTCAAACCAACGCTTGCATGAGTTGGATTGTATGTATGGCTCACGGTTAAATAAGATTTATTCAACCTATGATAACATTGAACGTTATGTTGCCGATGCAGACCTTGTGATTGGAGCTGTTCTTGTGCCCGGTGCTGCGGCGCCAAAACTTGTGAATCGTTCTATGATTCAAAATATGCGCCCGGGTTCTGCATTGGTCGACGTTGCCATTGATCAAGGAGGTTGTTTTGAAACCTCAAAGCCCACAAGCCATGCCGATCCGACTTATATCGTTGACGGCATTGTTCATTACTGTGTGACAAATATGCCGGGAGCCGTTGCAAAAACAGCTGCTGTTGCCTTGAATAACGCAACGCTTCCCTATGTAATGGCATTGGCCCAAAAACACAAACAAGCCCTGCGGGATGATGCGAATCTAATGAAAGGGCTTAATGTTTATCGCGGTAAGGTCACTTACGAAGCGGTTGCTCATGATTTAGGGTATGAGTTTGTGGCGGCTGCACAGGCCATCGGTTGATATACTTTCTCAAAAAAACCTTGGGGATTTTTAGAGAATAACGCTATATAATATTAAGGCTTAAAAGGTAACTCGGATAAATTCTGAAAAATACCTTTTAAGCCTTCTTTATATGTCGGGTATTTTAGACGAATATCAAAAAAAGACTTAATTTTTTCATTAGAAACGCTCTTATGATCGGCATAAAATTCCTTTTCCCTTTCCGATAAACCGGCTTTCTCAAAGGAAATAAGAGGCGGATAAGGATATCCTAAAAGATCGCAAGCATATTCTATAACTTTTCGAGACTCTGCCGGCAAATCATCCGCAACATTAAAAATTTCACCCGTTGTCGGTTTATCCATAGACTTTATCAACACTTGGCAGATGTCTTCCACATGACTCCGAGAAAATTTATGACCGGGCTTATGAATTCTTTGGGGATGTCGGCCGGATTCCAAGCGAGAGAAAATACTCCGCCCGTCTCCATAAATGCCGGATAACCTGAAAATGTGAACAGGAAGTCGCGTTGCTAACCAAGCCTCTTCAAGTTCCAATCTCTTCAAAACCGATGTTGAGGAAAGATATCCCACCCACTGAAGAGAATCCAATCCTTCCAATAGTCGCCCATAATGCTTCAAAGTGACATCGCCTTCTTCCGTCGGAGGAATAGAAATAAGAATGTGTGTTACATTTTTTAGGGCATTTTGAACCGCGTCCGTATCACTAAAACATATAGTCCCTTGATCACCCGAACGACCTGTTCCTTTAAGGAATGGAAAAAAAAATTTCAAATTTTTTGCCGTATAACCAAGACCAAAGCAAAAGACGTTATGCGATTTATGCGCCGGATTAGTCATTGGATTGATAAGAGTGAATAACGCTACGTAGAGTTTTTAATTTTTCCGGAGAAATAATCCCTTGAGAGCGCCACACAATTTTACCGTCCCGTTGAACAAGTAGAGTATAAATAGAATCGACCTCCATCTTTAAAGAATCAAAGAGATTGTGGCGATCCATATAAACGGTAACCGTACGCTTCAGTTGTTCAAAATCGGGAATTCCCATTTTCATGCCGTTATTGATAAAAAGCCGCTTAAATAAGCCGACCTCATAGATAATAGGTAGTTCAAAAAAGTCTACAGCCCCTTTATTCACCTCACCTTTTTCATAGGCTTCGATCCATGTGATAATTTGTTCTTGATGGTCTCGTTTAAAGCCGATAACCAAAAGCGTTAGAGGGCTTTTTAAATCCTTTGGAAAAGAAAGTTTTTCTCCCAAAAGATTTTCACCCGCTAAAGGAGGCATGTAATTAGGTTCGGGTTCTTGCCAAGATATAATCTTTCCGGGACCGATAAAATAAATCTTAGCCACAAGGAGAGATCCAAGAATAATGATAATAAGGGCGATCTTAAGAAATATTTTCATAATGCCTCTCTTATTATAGTCGCAAAAAGCTACTTATCCGTTTTCTTAGTCGGTGTCTTTTTTGTTTTAGAAACTTCGGGTTTTTTGGGCTCTTTTTTATCATTTTTAGCCGATAGTTTCTTTTTTGAAGGCGTGGCTGATTTTACGGCTGACCCTTCAGTCGGTTTTACACCTGCCATTGGCGTTGAAGACCGCGGTTTAATCGTAGAATCTTTCTTAGGCTCACTACGGTCAATTTTCTTACCGTTAATAATCAGTGTGATTTCATCCCCGCTTAAGGTTTCATATTCCAAGAGATTTTCGGCTATGGCACATAAAAGCTTGTTATTATTCTTGAGGGTTTTTGTAGCATAGGCATAAGCCTCATCAACTAACTTACGAACTTCACTATCAATATCGTGTGCCGTTTGATTCGACATATGAGAGCTCCCTCCCATAGGATGACCAAGGTAAGATTGAGAATCATCAACATAAGACAAAGGTCCCATTTTATCGCTAAGTCCCCAACTCACGACCATCTGACGTGCCATTTTTGTGGCAAAGGATATATCGGAAGACGCCCCTGTTGTCACTTTATCACGTCCGAAAATAAGCTCTTCTGCAACACGTCCGCCCATAGCAACAGCTAAATCAGCATGAAGTTGTCGGCGTGTCATAGAAATACGATCCCGTTCGGGAAGACGCATCACCATACCAAGAGCCCGGCCTCGTGGAATAATGGTTGCTTTATGAATAGGGTCGGAACCTTCGGTTAAGACACCAACCAAAGCATGCCCTGCTTCATGATAAGCCGTCACTTTTTTCTCATCCAAACTCATAGCCATGGAACGGCGCTCGGCACCCATCATGATTTTGTCTTTTGCATATTCAAAATCACTCATCGTCACAACGCGTTTGTCTTGACGAGCCGCATAAAGCGCAGCTTCATTCACAAGATTTTTAAGGTCGGCTCCGGAAAAACCCGGGGTTCCTCGCGCAAGCACCAGTTCTTTTATATCACCTGCCAAAGGTACTTTTGCCATGTGAACTTTCAAAATTGCTTCACGACCGTTAATATCCGGTAAAGGAACTTCTACCTGTCGGTCAAAACGACCGGGGCGCAAAAGAGCAGGATCCAATACATCGGGGCGGTTCGTTGCAGACACAAGAATGACACCTTCATTGGTTTCAAAACCGTCCATTTCTACAAGCAATTGGTTTAATGTTTGCTCGCGCTCATCATTTCCGCCGCCCATTCCGGCACCACGATGGCGTCCGACAGCATCAATTTCGTCAATAAAGATAATGCAAGGGGCATTCTTTTTACCTTGTTCAAATAAGTCTCGTACACGGCTAGCACCGACACCCACAAACATTTCAACAAAGTCGGAACCTGAAATAGAGAAAAAAGGCACACCGGCCTCACCGGCAATGGCTCTCGCCAAGAGCGTTTTACCCGTACCGGGACTTCCCACAAGCAAAACACCTTTGGGGATTTGTCCCCCTAATTTTTGGAATTTCCGAGGATCCTTCAAATAATCAACAACCTCTTCCACTTCTTGCTTTGCTTCATCAATACCTGCCACATCAGCAAAAGTGATTTTCCCTTGTTGTTCCGTTAAAAGCTTGGCTTTTGACTTTCCAAAGCCCATGGTTTTATTGCTACCCGATTGCATTTGACGCAAGAAGAAGATCCAAACACCGATTAAAAGCAACATGGGAAACCAACTCAGTAACATAGAAAAGAAAGAAAAGCCTTCCTCATCAGAAGCAGCTCTAACATTGACGTTACTTTTTAAAAGACGTTCCACAAGGGCAGGGTCATTAGGGACATCCACATTAAAACTCTGGCCCGAATTAAATTTTCCAACCACACGGTTTCCTTTGATAATAGCCTCGGAAACTTGATTACTCTCGACGGACTTCACAAATTCAGAATAAGCTAAGAGCTTTCCTTCTACACGATCAGAACCTGTTTGAAACATATTATAAAGGGCAAGTATAAAAAGGCCGATGATGACCCACAAGATGAGGTTACGGTTATTACTATTCACTGGTTCAAAATCCTTTTAACTATCATTAAGGGTATTATTAAGGATTATGAGAAAAAAGGAAAGCTTAGAAAGGGCGTTTTGATTTAAAAACAAACATTTTGCTTTCATACAAACAATCCTTAGAGAGTTCTTTCTCGATAACCTTAAAGGGCGGATGAATTTTTCCCCCGCTTTCAACCCACAAAGAAGGTAAAGACCAGAGAACAGCACGCGGTATATCAAGGTCTTTGAGGGCCGGATTAATATCCAGCAATTGCACCCACCCTTTTTCTCCGATACATTTTATAATTCCCTTCAGATTTTCAGGGGGAGTAATGAGAAAACGGCTATCCCATATAAAAGGCCGACCCGATACTTTTCTCTCTTCTGTGATAGCGCGGTATTCTCGAATCATCAGAAGTTCTTTTTTATGCTTTGAAATCCTTAACCCTTGAGCAGTGACGGCTGAAAAATCCGGCATTTTTATTTTATTTAAAAGTCCTTTTAGACTACGGGACGCTAAAGGATAACGTCCCACACCATAGGCTTGCAAAAGAAAAGACACTAAAATCCCTTGAAAATCCTCGGGTAATTGAGCAAAAGCCTCTTTATCAAGGCGCACATATCCGAAATCAGAAAGGTGGGCATGGACATTAAGGTAACGTACAATCCAGCCCTCATAGGCATCCCTAACCCCTTGATAAAGATCAAGAGACGGTGTTCGTTCCCCCAAAACTTGCCGCCAAAACACCCGTTCAAAGGCCCTATTTTGATTGCCGGGATCTTCTACCCATTCTATTTGAAGCTGTTTTAAAGTTTTTTTCAGTCTCTCTTTTGAAACGCCTAAAAAAGGTCGCACAAGGGTAAGGGTCCGGTGTTTTGAAAGGGGGCGCATACAAGCAAGGCCTAATAAACCGCTGTTTTGCCGAAGGCGCATGCAGTAGGTTTCGCTTTGATCTCCTTGATGGTGACCTAAAAATAAAAATTCATATCCCTCTTCAAGGCACCATGTCTTCAAAAGATCATAGCGTTTCTCACGGGCTTTTTCTTGAAGAGCCGTTAACGGTTTGTTGCCCTGCCAAGTTAAGATATGGTGTTCGATCCCCTTATTTTGCAGCAACTGCTGCACACTTTTTGCTTCCTGTGCAGACTGAGGGCGCAGACCGTGATCAACGGTTAAGGCAACCAGTTCTCCTCCTTGCTCTTGTACCCGTTTTTTTAACAAAAAAGTCAGAGCCAAGCTGTCTGCACCCCCCGAAACGGCAACGGCAATTTTCAGGTTTTGAGGAGAGGCAGAATGACAAAAACCTGCTTTATAAAGCAGGTTTTCAAACTCTTGCGCCGTAACCTCTTTTACCGACATTTAAGTTCTTTAGACAGTTCTGCCGTATACCAATCTAAGGTCTTCGGGCGTTGTTTATAATCTTTGTTAATTTGACGAAGGGTAATGCACGCATCACCGCGCTTATTAATCATCTTAAGGGAATAAGCCAGTTTAGCCAAAATTTCAGGCAACCGATCCTGCTCACCATGGAATTTATCTTGAGAAAAATCTTTTTGCTTCTGACTTTTTTTGAGCTCTCCGTAGGCCTGCCCAAAAGCAATGGTCGCCCCTGAATAATTGTTTGATTTCAGCATAAACTCCCCAAGCCAAAACTGCGATAAAATAGCTTCGGGGGTTCCTTGATATTTTTCAACAACCTCCTCAAAGGCTTTTTGAGCCAAATCTAGGCGCTGTTGCGTTAAATAATGGCGACCGTTCTCATAAAGCTCGTACTCGGGAGATAAAATCGGTTCCGGAACCGCGGCTGCATTTTCTTCCTCACTTTGTTCAGGGCGAGGGGACTCAACAAGCGGAGCAAGGGCCATTTCTTGAACCGTATCGGTGGGTAAAGAGCTTTTTGCCCCAATAGGGAAACCCAAAAAAAACAAAAAGAGGACAAAAAAATAGTGCATAGGCATATCCTAAAAAATTACAAATTATATTACGAAGAGTATACGCCTTACATGTCAATGTGTAAATTATTCAATATGATCTTGCAGTATTAGCGTTGGAAAAGAGAAAGATTATCGACCATAAAAGATTATGGGCAATCCAAAATTGTTCCCGTTAGAAAAGCGCGATCGATAACGATGTTTGTCTTATCGTTTAGAAGCACCTAACGACATTTGGGATTTTTTGGAGCTGCCTTATTCATCAAACGATAGGCTCGAGGTATTCGGTTACATGCCTTGGGTCTTTTTCGGAGGGGACCCTTGTAAAAAAAACTGCTGCTCTAAGCTTTCTCTTTAAGAGCCTTTACAACAATTTCGGAAATCTTATCCACAATGCGAGGATCTGCCAAGGTAGAGACATCCCCAATTTCAGAAATTTTCCCCGTCACAATTTTACGCAAGAGACGGCGCATAATTTTCCCTGATCTCGTCTTTGGAAGACCCGGCACAATGACAACATGCTCGGGCTTTGCAAAAGAACCGATGTTTTTTCCTATGGCCTGCAACACCTCGTCTTTAAAAATCCGGGGCATACCCTCACCGGATTTTAAAATCACAAACGCAAAGAGCCCTTCTCCCTTAATAGAATGGGGAACACCGATAACAGCGCTCTCTGCCACTTGAGGATGCGTATTGACGGCAGCTTCAACTTCAGCCGTTTCAACACGGTGACCGGAAATATTGATAATGTCATCCATGCGCCCCGTAATCCGGTAATAGCCGTCTTTGTCACGATGTGCGCCGTCTTCCGATAAATAATAACCTTTAAACTTTGAAAAATAAGTTTTAAAAAAGCGTCCGGGATCGTTATAAACCCCCCGCATTTGCCCCGGCCAAGAATCTTTCATAACAAGGTTTCCCGTACCGACACCGTTTATAATTTGCCCTTTTTCATTAAGAAGTTCCGGCTGCACCCCAAAAAAAGGCTTTGCAACAGATCCGGGCTTTAAATCCATAGCGCCCGGTAAGGGAGCCAGCAAAATTCCCCCTGTTTCTGTTTGCCACCATGTGTCGACAACAGGACATTTTTCTTGACCCACAAGGCTGTAATACCACTGCCATGCTTCCGGATTTAAGGGCTCTCCGACGGAACCCAAAATACGTAAGGTCGGATGCTTTGTTTTTGTCGCAAATGTATCGCCTTTACTCATGAGAGAGCGGATGGCCGTCGGCGCCGTATAAAAGATGGAAACTTTATGTCGGTCGACAATATCCCAATATCTGGCTGCATCCGGATAGGTTGGTACTCCTTCAAAAATAAGAGAGGTTGCCCCATTTGCCAGAGGCCCATAAACCACATAAGAATGTCCCGTAATCCAACCGACATCCGCAGTGCACCAATAAATATCTTCTTCGTGATAATCAAAGACATACTTGTGTGTCAAAGCCGCATAAGCCGAATATCCGCCGCTCGTATGGACAACGCCTTTGGGTTTTCCGGTAGAGCCTGACGTATAAAGAATAAACAAAGGATCTTCCGCTTGCATTTCTTCATAAGGACACTCGCCGTCAACCTGTCTTTCTTCTTCGTGGAGCCAAAAGTCGCGACCCTTTTTCATAGGGCAGGTTGCCCCTGTATGTTTCACGGTGATGATTGTTTCAACGGTTTTTTTCTCTGCTTGTGTTAAGGCCAAATCAACGGTGTCTTTTAAAGGAATCGTTTTTGTCCCTCTCTGAGCCCCGTCAGCCGTAATAATGATTTTTGATTCACAATCATCTAAACGCCCGGCCAAAGCGCTTGCAGAAAAACCCCCGAAAACGACAGAGTGAATAGCCCCGATACGAGCACAAGCCAACATGGCATAAATAGCCTCGGGGATCATGGGCATATAAAGGGTGACAACATCCCCTTTTTGAACGTTATGTTGCTTTAAAATATTAGAAAAGCGACAAACATGCTCATAAAGATCTTGATAAGAAATATGTCTTACGTCGTCGGGCTCATTACCCTCGAAAATATAAGCAATTTTATTTTTTCTCTGTGGCAAATGGCGATCTACACAATTCGCACAAACATTTAACGTTCCGTCGGAAAACCAGCGAATATGAAAATCTTCTTCTTTAAAAGAGGTGTTTTTCACAACGGTAAAAGGCTTAATCCAATCAATGATTTTGGCCTGCTTAGACCAAAATAGCGTAGGATCTTTTATAGATTGTTCATACAGAGTTTCATACTGCTTTGCCGTAATATGCGGTTTAAGAGCAGGACTTTTTGAAACGGGGTAAAGGGCATCGTATTGTTGTTTTTGTGCCGACATCGTGTATAAATTTGCCTTCCTGTTTTATAATGACTACTTCGAACAAGCCGATGAAGGCATGAGACGAAATTTTACCTGTAAATCATTTTCGCCGTCATCAAAGAAAATTTCAAGGCATTCTTCATCCCTTTTATAGGACCATTCCTTTCCGGAAACGGCCTGCCAGCCGAGAGCCTCTAAAGATTCTTTATAAAAAGTTTGTGTTTCCGCTAAATCTGCTGCGCCAAAAGCACTTACCTCGACTATTTTCCCTTCAGGCACATCAAAAATAACCTCAGAGTCTTCTTCAAGGCTCAAACCGGGAGCTAACGGAATATCGGAAAGAATTTGCACATAAGCCGTATCCTGATCCGTTGCTTGGGCAATACGACAATCAAAGCAAATCCCATTTAAAGCAATGGCAATCAAAGCACTTATCATAAACCTTACCGTTATCATCTCGAAAAACCTCCAACGCAACTAAACACTCCACTTTTACGCTCTTTTAAGCGGAAGAACAATAGCTTTTTCCATTAAGAAATGTTATCTTAACTGAATTTAATCCTCAGAAAAGCTATTTTTTTATGATTGCAATTCAGAACTTATCCATGGCCTTTGGTGTGCGTCTTTTATTTGATGACGTCACTTTAAATCTAAACAAAGGGAATCGTTACGGTTTAATCGGTGCTAATGGAGCCGGAAAATCCACCTTTCTCAAACTTTTGGGAGGTGAAGACCAGCCAACCTTAGGCGATATCGTTATTCGACGAGGTGCTGTTGTGGGATGGCTTAAACAAGACTTAGCCAACTATGAAGATGATCGAATCATTGATGCGGTTATTCGCGGTAAACCTCCTCTTTTTAAAGCTCTTTGCGAAAAAGATAAACTTCTTGAGGATGATATTTGGAACGATGAAACGGGCTGCCGTCTTGGTGAGCTTGAAGAAATCATCATGCACCATGACGGATATGTAGCAGAAACTTTTGCTGCCGAACTTTTAGAAGGCCTCGGCATTCCGGAGGCCGTTCATCTTAACCCTTTAAGCACGCTATCCGGCGGCTATAAATTACGAGTCCTTCTTGCTCAAGCTCTGTTTAACCAACCCGACGTGCTTTTACTCGATGAGCCGACCAACCACTTGGACATTCGCTCCATTGCATGGCTCGAGCAGTATCTGATCGAAGAATTCAAAGGTCTCCTTGTTTTTATTTCACATGATCAGGACTTTCTGAACAATCTATCAACCCATATTCTTGATATTGATTACGGTGAAATAGCTCCCTTTACGGGAAATTACGACAAGTTTGTTTATCAAAAAAATGCCCTGGGCGAGCAACGTGAGCATGAAAAACTCAGCGCCGAGCGCAAAATTGCAAAGATGCAAAGTTTTGTGGATCGTTTTAAAGCCAAAGCGTCAAAAGCGAAACAGGCTCAATCGCGTATGCGTATGATTGAAAAAATTGAAGTGGCCGAAGTCAAAGAAACCTCGCGAATTTCCCCTGCTTTTAAATTTACAATAGAGCGCCCCTCGGGGAAAACCGTTTTAAAAGTGCACAATATTGCAAAGGCTTTCGACGAAAAACAAGTCCTTAATAAAGTTTCTTTTGAACTCCAACGCGGGGAAAAATTAGCCCTTATTGGCCCCAACGGCATCGGGAAATCAACACTTCTAAAAATATTGATGGAAAAACACCAAGCCGATCAAGGGGATTTTGAATGGGGACACGCCGTCAAAACGTCTTACTTTGCTCAAGATCACCATGAAGCTTTAAAGGAAAACACATCCGTTTATCATTGGCTCACGGATGCCTCGCCTCAAGCAACAACCTCAGAGGTACGTTCTGTTTTGGGACAGGTTCTTTTTTCCAAGGATGACGTAGAAAAAAATATTCTAACCTTAAGCGGAGGAGAGGCAGCACGTCTGCTTTTGGCTCGCGTTATGCTTGAGAAAGGCAATCTTCTCATTCTCGATGAACCGACAAACCACATGGATCTTGAATCCGTTGAAACCCTCATCAAGGCTCTAAGAGCCTATGAAGGAACACTCATTCTTGTGAGTCACAACAGACACATTGTCAGCAAAGTCACATCGCGGGTTATTGCCTTAACCTCAAAGGGTCTGAACGACCACCTTGGATCTTACGAAGAGTATCTCAAAGAAGAAGGAATTGACTACCTCAAAAGAGGGTAGCCGGAAAGAGCAATCCGACAGAAATCACCCTGTGTGAGAACCGTCACACAACGGAGGTGTTTTCGTGGTTTTACACCCGCAAAAATAGACCTTTCCGGTTTTAGGAGCGGTCCATTTTAACGAGCGTTTCTCTGTTTTCTCCCGATGAGACCCGTCGCAAAAAGGTTGTTTTTGTGAAAAACCGCAAGTACACCAAGAATATAGTTTTCCTTCTTCGACATCGACGGCATAAGGTGCATTACTCATATTTTTTCTTTCTTGTAAAAAGGACCTTCTTGTGAAAAAAAGCCCGTTGGTATAAGTTAACAATAAATGTCATAGTAAGAACTTAAAATCCTTTTTTCAAGGGCAACGATGAAAGAAAAGCGCAATGGATGAGATTCATATTTATACCGACGGTGCTTGTAGCGGCAACCCGGGTCCGGGCGGTTGGGGCGCTGTTATTCAAGAGAACCATGATACTCGAGAGCTTTTTGGGGGAGAAGATCACACCACCAATAATCGCATGGAAATGCTCTCGACCATAAAAGCCCTTGAGTCCGTCCTTAATTCAAAAAAAATAGTGCATCTGCACACTGATAGCACTTACGTAAAAGACGGTATAACGTCATGGGTTAAAAATTGGCAAAAAAATAACTGGAAAACAGCTAGCAACAAGCCTGTGAAAAATCAAGATCTTTGGCAAAAGCTCATCGCTATTTGTGATAAAAAAGAAGTCAGTTGGCATTGGGTCAAAGGTCACGCGGGACACCCTGAAAATGAGCGTGCAGACTTTTTGGCTCGAAACGGTGTTATGCAACAAATGATGAAAGCTGCCGTTGAAGAAACGGCCAAAAAGGGCTCGATCATTTCTTAACGGATTAAACGGATAAAGAAAGAGCAAAAAAATGCCTCCCCTCTCTCCTGCTATTTATAATTTAAAAGCAATCCCCGCTGCAGAGCGTTTAAAAGAAACCTTAGCGCGATGTTATTATCTTCTTGCAAAAAGGGGACTGGATGATCGCACTTATACTCACCTATCCGCAAGATTACCAAACGAAGAGGCTTATTATATTTATCCCCTCGGTCTCCTCTTTTCAGAGGTCACTCCCGCCAAATTGATCAAAGTCGATTTTAACGGTAACATTCTTGAGGGAGATGAAACCGTTTTTAATGAAACCGGCTATGTCATCCATAGTTCTGTTTATAAAGCGCGTCCCGATATTAACGCAATCTTTCACCTCCATACAACCGCCGGTGTTGCCGTATCAAGCATGAAAAAAGGCCTCCTTCCTCTATCTCAATTTGCTTTTCATTTCTATAACCGCCTTTCTTACCATAGGTACGATGCACTAAACTTAGATACCGAAAAACAAGGGCTTAAACTTACAAAAGACTTAGGCTCCTGCAATAAAGCTATGATGCTCGAAAACCACGGCACTATGACTTGCGGACAAACCCAAGAAGAAGCATTGTTTTATATGCTCTTTTTAGAAGAAGCCTGCAAAGTGCAAATTGCCGCTCTTTCTGCGGGAATTGAAAATCTGTCTTTCCCTCCAAGAACTGTTTGTGAACAAGCCTGCAAAGACATGACAACCTTTGAGCAGGGTGAGATTGGAAAAAGAGACTTTGAGGCCGAGTGCCGCGTTACGCATTTTCCTTGGACAACCTCTCCATAAAAGAGAACTCTGCTAAAAGATAAAGAGGAAATAATTTGACATTTCTTTTCTTTGTCACATAAGGTATGTTTTACCGTTAACAGCACTTTAGGCTAAATTTTATGTCAAAATCCCAACCCGCCCCCCAAAGAACATTAGGACTTTGGCGTGCAACGTCTCTTGTCACAGGTAATATTGTCGGCGCAGGGCTTTTAATGCTCCCGGCAAGTCTGGGCGTTTACGGTGTTACGGGGCTTCTCGGATGGGGTCTCACAACCATTGGAGCGATTTTCCTGGCTCTTGTTTTTGCTCGTCTTGCCGGACGCCACCCTCAAACCGGAGGGCCTTATGCTTACAGCCGTGAAGCCTTTGGTGATTTTGTCGGCTTTCAAATGGCATGGAGTTATTGGATGGGAAATTGGGCCTCAACAGCAGGTCTTGGAACGGCTTTTGTTAGCTATCTGTCTATTTTTTTCCCCATTTTAAAAACAAACCTTGAATATTCTTTTCTCGTAGGAGCCGGCATCGTATGGCTTTTAACTTTTATTAACGTATCAGGTGTTAGAAATGCGGGTATTATTCAACTTATCACTACCGTTTTAAAAATTATCCCTCTTGCTGCCATTGCAATTTTTGGCATATTTCATATGAACCCCGACCATTTTGAGGTTATTAATCCCAGCAACGACTCCTTTATAAAGGCTCTTGGAACCGTCGCAGCCTTAACTCTCTATTCCTTCCTAGGTCTTGAATCGGCCACCATTCCTGCAGGAGATGTCAAAGATCCTCAAAAAACCATTCCACGAGCAACGGTTCTCGGGACGGTTATTTCTGCTGTGATTTATATTTGGACCATGACCGTTATCATCGGCATTATTTCACCTCTTGATTTACCGAACTCCCATGCTCCTTTTGCCGAAGCCGCCGGTATTATCTTCGGGAGTTGGGCCGTTCCCCTTATTTCCTTGAGCGCTTTGGTTGCTATTTTTGGGACGCTCAACGGATGGATACTCATTCAAGCCCAAGTCCCTAAGGCTGCAGCCGATGACGACCTCTTCCCAAAAATCTTTGCAAAAACCAACAAACAAGGCACACCCTATGTAAGTTTGCTCATTTCAGGGGCGCTTATGACGGCTATGCTTTATATGAATAATCAAGCTAATTTAATTGATCAGTTTACAACCATTGCTATTGTCTCGACCTTTGCCGTTCTCCTTCCTTATCTTTATTCAACTTTAGCAGAGCTTTATTTTCTGGCAACCAAGCCGCATAGCCTGACTAAACTACAATATGCACGTTCCATAGTCATTACCCTCATTGCTTTTGCTTTTACCATTGTGATAACGGCAGGTGCGGGTGAAAGCGCGGTTTTTATGGGTATGATTTTTGTTTTCTCCGGTTTCCCCTTTTATGTTTGGATGAAAGCCAAAACAAAAAAGAAGACTTTTCCAAACCCGTCTGTAAATTAATAGATATTTCTTAGTGATTCTTTGTTACTATAGACGGGAAAGATATCTGTTTAAACTGAGGCAAAGATGCTTAAATCCCTTAAATTCCTAAGTTATCTATTGATGATTTTTATAAGCTTTCAAGTTCATGCCGAGGTTAGCCGAGACTCGGATGCCCCTAAAGTCGTTGTTAGCATAAAGCCTCTTTATGCCCTTACCTATGAACTCATGAGAGGCGTCGGAGAGCCTATCCTTCTTCTTCAAGGCGCTGCCGATCCCCACCATTTTAGCTTAACGCCGTCCCATGTGAAATTAATTAAAGAGTCCGATCTTATCATTTGGATTGGGCCCATGTTAGAGCACTTTATGGTAAAAACGATCGCCTCTAAGAAAAAACGTGATCTTTCCCTTATGTCCACAAAGGGCTTAAACCTCTTGCATCGAAAAGATTCGCACGGATGTATTTTAGAGAAAGCCTGTGTGGCTCCCAATTCTGGAGAAAAAGACGATAGCATTTTATATCTCAAAGATTACACAACCATCGATCCCCATATTTGGCTTGATGTCCATAATGCTATTCTAATGGTTCAAGAAATTGGCTTGAATTTAGCCGCCATTGATCTTAAAAACGCTAAGATTTATCGAGATAATACCCACAGATTGGTTAAAAAATTGATTGCGTTTAAGGATACGTTAGATCAGAAAGCAAAATCTCTTAGGCACTTTCATTTTATTTCGTTCCATGATGCCTATGCTTATTTAGAATATAACTATAAACTCAAAAATAGTGCTGCCGAGACCGTTAAAGGCCATGATAAACCAAGCTTGAAAGCCTATTCAAAGATTAGAGACCTCATCAGAAAACGAGATATTCGTTGTATTCTTGTGGATCCTCAGCACCCTTCCAGCTTTGAGCAAAAATTAGCAAAAGAATTTAAAATGTCTTTATATACTGCCGATCCCTTGGGTATCAATATACAAGCAGGGCCCAACCATTATTTTATCCTTATGGAATCCCTGATTCAAACTTTTAAGAAATGCCAAGATAAGCATAAAAAACACTCTCATTCTCCCAAGAAACATCACAAGAAAAACACTCATCGTCACCGGTAGCATGTTAGAAAAAACAATTCAGGCTCTTCACTTCGCCGTTGATGAACATAATAAAGAGGGCAATATCGCCCATAAAAACCTTGTTTGCCAATACGGTTCCGTTCCAATAGAAGAAGCTGATGTGATTGTGGCTCTTGGCGGAGACGGTTTTATGCTCCATACCCTCCATAAGGCTATGGCTCTAAATATTCCTGTTTTTGGCATGAATCTGGGAAGCGTCGGCTTTTTAATGAACGATTACAACACATCGCCTTTGTTAAAACGGATTGAAGAGGCGCTCAGTGTGGTTATTTCTCCTTTGCGAATGGATGCACGCTATTGCTCTCAAGGAAGCGAAACATTCTACGCTTTAAATGAAGTGTCCCTCCTTCGCCAACTCCATCAAGCGGCTAAGATTAGAATTCATGTTGACGGTCATGTGAGGCTTGAACAGCTTATTGGAGACGGTATTATCATTGCAACGGCTGCAGGAAGCACAGCTTATAACTTTTCAGCCTCCGGGCCTATTTTGCCCATTACCTCAAATCTTATTGCCATGACCCCCATTAGCCCCTTTCGTCCAAGACGCTGGAGAGGAGCCTTACTACCCGATGATGTGGTTATTCGCCTTGAAGTTCTTGAGCCGGAAAAAAGGCCGGTGAGTGTTTCGGCAGACTACCAAGAAGCTCGCAATGTCTGTGCCGTTGATATTAGAAAAGCAAAAAATAAAAACGTAACGCTTCTTTATGACTCTCACCAAACATTAGCCGAGCGTATTATCGCCGAGCAATTCGAGAGTTAAGGTCGAAACTTAAAGCGCAGCCATTCCAAAAGAATCCCGGGTTCTCTTTACTTATGCATAATTTGCTTAAGTAAATCGGCCACAAGGCCTAAGCCGACAATCAGTAAAGAGACTAATAAACCGCCAATACCGAGATAAAATCCGCTTTTTAGTCCCGCAAGGGCCGATAATAAAAAGCCGGAGATTGAAAAGACAAAGCAGATAGAGGCGAATAACATAAAAATTTTAATAGGGTTGTAATAATTAATCGCCTGAAGAATATATTGCAAAGTCCGCAATGAATCTTTCACCAATTTAACCTTTGTTTTTCCTTCCCGTTTTTCATAGGGGATAGGCAAATACTTCACAAAACGCCCCGTCATCATATAAGCCAAGGTCATTGACGTTGTAAAACTAAACGTATCACATAGATGTGTCACATAAGTTAAAACCGTTTGACGACTAAAAACCCGTAACCCCGAGTTAATATCCGGAATCTCACGACCGGCCGTAAATTCTACCAGAAATTTCAAAATTCTTCGCAAAGGGGCTTTGATTAAAGATTCACGATAATGACTGCCTGTTCTGGCACCCACAACCATATCAAAACCCTTTTGAAATTCTTTGATCAGCATCGGCGCTTGGTCAAAGGGGTAGGTTCGATCCGCATCCGTAATCACGATCGTATCAAATTTTGCCGTGCGAATACCGTCTTTCAAAGAACGTCCGTATCCCACATTATGGGGATGATTCACAACGGTGACACCTTGAGCTTGAGCAATATCACCGGTCTTGTCGGAAGAACCGTCATTAACAACAACAATCTCAAACTCTTTAATTTTATTATTTTTAAAAACGAGCTTAATTTCGTCAATGGTTTCTTTAATAGCGTTTTCTTCATTGTAGGCCGGGATAACAACACTAATCATTTTTTATAATTCCAACAATTGACTGGCCGAAAAAAGGCTTTGTAACACAATTCATTATCCGTGAAACCGGCAGAACGTATTTATCAAAAAACTTAATTTGTCCGTTAATCGACTCATTTTCTAAAGAGTCATATTTTTTAAATTTATTCAGATACCATCCCAAACCCCCGATGGGATTAAAATACTCAAGACGTATGATATCTTTTCGTTTTTCTTCAGGCACTGCTTGTAAGAAAGTCTTTTTTGTATAACGACGGTAATGCCCTGCAAGGGTATCCATATCGGAATAAAGGCCGGGAAAGGCGGGCGCAAAAAGAAGCAAATGCCCCCCCGGCTTTAAAATGCGCAGCATATTTTTAACGGCTTTAGCATCCTCCGGAATATGTTCAATAACATTAAAACAAATAACACTGTCAAATTTCTTTCCCAATCGTTCCGGCAACGTGTCTTCACACACATCGGCCGTAAAATAAGTATGGTCGGGGTGATTTTTTTGTGCATGATCTACAAGGCTTTGATCAATATCAACGCCTGCATAGTCTTTCACCCCGCGGGTGGCAAGAATATCACTAAAACCGCCATGTCCGATACCGACCTCTAAAACACTTTGACCCAAATACGGCGCAAATACGTCTACAACCCAATTATTATAATTAACGGCCTCGGAAATCGCCGATGAGAATGTTTCATTCTCCACAAGAACTTTTGTCATTTTTTTTACTTCCATTGTTCCAGCCAAAGACCTAAACACGTTAATCCAAAGAGTTTTAGTCCGTGGTCCACCTGTTGGTTTTCATGCTCTTGCCAAAGTCTATCTAAAACAGATGCATTGGTCAAATGTTGCATTTTCCCCCCGTACATGGCTTCTTTGGCCAAAGCCTTTGTTTCCCGATTAAGCCAGACCGAGATAGGCGCATTAAATCCCTTTTTCCGTCGATACAGAGTCTGATGAGGCAAGTATTTTTCTTGGCTTTTTTTGAGAATATATTTTTTTTCGTGCCCCTTTAATTTTAAAGATACGGGGAGGCGGGCTGCAAACTCTACCAAGCGATGATCCAAAAAAGGCGCCCGCGTTTCAAGGGAATGAGCCATACTTGCCCGATCCACCTTCACCAGAATATCATCTGCAAGCCATGTTTTAATATCTACATAGCTCGCCTGATCAAGGGGGTGGCAATCTTTTACATCTTCAAAATAAGCATTGAAATCGGCAAAAGCACTTTGCGCCGGATCAATTGGGGCTTTCAGCAATTTTTCTAACTCTTTTGGTTTAAAGATTTCGCGCCAAGAGTAATGAGCGCGTCTATAATCGTGGCTCGAGCCATATAAAAATTGTTTCACTTTATAATCGAAACTAACCTTATCAAAGCGCGTTGGAAGAATTTTTTGAGCAAGGGCATATCCCCCCTTAAATAGAAAGCGCGGCAACGCTGAAAAGGTTTGATAAAGCTTATCGGCTCCATAGGTTTCATAACCTAAAAAAAGCTCGTCTCCCCCGTCACCGGATAGGGCAACGGCCACAGATTGTCGGGCGAATTCCGCTAGGTAATAAGTGGGAATAATAGACGTGTCTGCAAAAGGCTCGTCGGTTTTTGCAATAATATCAATAAGGTTTTGTGCTAAATTTGGTGTTACCGTTTTTACATGGTGATCCACTTTCAAATAACGCGCGATCTCGTTGCTTTCTTCAATTTCGCTATAACTTTTTTCCTCAAAGCCAATACTGAATGTTTGCGTCTGAGAAGGCATTTTTAAATGGCGTGTCATACCGGACACTAGGGTTGACGAATCAATACCTCCGCTTAAAAACGCTCCTAAAGGCACATCACTGATTAATTGCCCTTCCAAGCTTTGAGACAATAAAGCATTCAACTCTTCAACAGCCTCGGTTTCCGTTATATTTTCGGCTTTTGAATGATAAGAGGCCGCCAAATCCCAATAACTTTTTAGTTGAGGCTCTTGCCCCTTCTTAATATGCAAATAGTGGGCTGCAGGTAATTTTTGCACACCTTTGAAAAAACATTGGGAGGTTAACGTATAATTAAGCGATAAAAAATGCTGCAAGGCTGCGGGATTGAGCTGTTTTTCAAAGACCGGGCACGCCATCAGCGAGGCAAGTCCCGACGAAAAGCCCAAACCGGATTGGGGGGAATTTGTCTCAAAATACGCATAAAACAAAGGCTTTTCCCCCAGGCGATCCCTCACCAAAAAAAGGTCTTGGGTTTTCTTATCGTACAAAACAAAAGCAAACATGCCGACAAATCTTTGAAGGCACTCAACACCCCATTTTGCCCACGCTTCAAGAATGACTTCCGTATCTCCGGTCGTTTTAAAGCACACGCCATGCTGTTCAAGTTGAGCTCGGATCTCTTTGAAATTATAAATTTCGCCGTTATAAGTTAAAAGATAACGCTCTGAGGCATCTTGCATGGGCTGGTTGGCAGCCTTATGCATATCAATGATAGAAAGACGTCGATGACCAAAAGTCACCGTTTTCTCCTGTCGGATACCTTGTGCATCCGGGCCCCGATGGATCAACAGATCACACATCTTTTGAACGATATCTTCAGCGTTTTCAAATCGATGATTCGGGTCATAGACCCCTGCAATACCACACATAACTTAAGAGGCCTTTTCTAAAGGCTTTGTCATAAAAAGCGAAGAAAGTAAAATTAACATAAGGCTCCATAACGGTGTGGCCGTATAAAGGGTATAGCGGGCAATCAGCGGTTCAAAAAGGGCTATTAACATTAAATTTCCAATATTAAACACAAAAAACATTAAAAAAGTTTCTTTTGCCGAAGAAGGCTGTGAAATATTTCTCACAAAAACAAAGAAAGAAAAGGCTATAAGCACAAAAAAACTCCAGTGCCCGCCAAGGCTATTAATAATAGCCTTTACATAGAACGTCATGTAAGAAGAAAAATTGCTTTTTATCAAAGTTAGGCTTATGGAAACAAGCTGTCCGTCACGGATATAAGGATTAGGATCCAAATGTTGCAGCGCTGCTTTTCCGCTGATCTGATGGCAGACGGTATTATATAATCCTTCATAATGAAAAAGAGGGTTTATATTGTTTGCAAAATTAATATGCGCCTTCTTTTTTTGCAAGCCTTCATAAGCTTCCTTAAAAAAGGCTTTTTCTTGCGGATTTTTAAATAAATCTGCATTATTTTCCTTTGAAAGATAAAGGGGCAAGACAACCGCCTGATACCCCACAAAAGGAACTGTTTTAAAAGAACCTGTTAAAAGATAACTATAAGTTCTCTCTATCATTTGGCCTGATAAAATTATACCTGCTAAAATCAATGTTCGCCCAAACAAAGAAAAAATTGATCTGTTTTTATAAAACATATAGGTGATTAAGATCAAAAAACCGGGCCAAAGGAAAATAAATTGAGATCTGGTCAGTGTTAATAAAAGACCGAAACCGACGGCTGTTAAAAGAAATTTTGTCTCATTACCTCTTAAAAACTTAACCAAGAAAGAAAGCATTATAAGAAAAAAAGGATAACACAAAGCTTCGGTTAGAATGTAATTTCCAATATGATGAAGCACAAAATAAGGGGCAAACAAAAATAGAAACAGCATCATGTAGACAAAGGAAGAAAAAGAAAAGTGCCTATTTAAAGTGCGCAAAAAATAATCAACGGCCAGCACGCCCGTTCCGACCTGAACGGCTACAAGAACATCATAGGATTCGTGAAAAAAGAATCCGTAAACTTTCAAAAAAAGAGGATACCCCAAAGAACGAAAAGAAGACATTGCCAAGTAACTTCCGGAATCCGGCGCAAAAACGACCCCCTTCATTAAAAGGTAAAGAGAAATTAGAAAAATAAATCCGTAGAAAAAAAATTTTATCTTTTTTTCGGACGTGAAACTGTTCTCAAACATTCAACAAGCCGTTATTTATAATATTTTCCATTTATACACGTAACACTATATCCCATCAAGGCTCTACAATACTTATTTTCTTGTACTTTTTGCCGTTTTTGCCTTATTGTGGGCATAAAGCTCCCTAAATTAGAAAAGTTTTATCATGCGCGAAATTGTCCTAGACACGGAAACAACAGGTCTTGACCCGAACCTTGGGCATCGAATTGTTGAAATCGGGTGTTTAGAGCTTAAAAATCATATTGTTACCGGTGAAAAATTTCACGTTTATGTGAACCCGCGACGCGATATGCCGGAAGTTGCTTTCGGTATTCACGGATTGAGCACTGATTTTCTAAAAGAGCATCCCCCCTTTGAAGATCATGCTGAAAAATTCCTACGCTTTATTGGAAAAGACCGTCTGATTATTCATAATGCTCGTTTTGACATGAAGTTTTTAAATGCCGAACTTGAATGGTGCAAACGTGACCCCATTCCGTTTAAACAAGCCTTTGACACCTTAGAGCTTGCGCGTGAGAAATTCCCCGGCTCCCCTGCCAGTTTGGATGCCCTTTGTAAGCGCTATAAAATCGATAACTCAAACCGTACGCTACACGGTGCACTCTTAGACTCGGAGCTTTTAGCAGAAGTCTACCTCGAGCTCATTGGCGGAGCCCAACCGGATTTTATAAATGAAGATGCCTCTAAGAAAGAGGAGAAAAAAGCCGAACTCATTGACGTAATTGAGCGACAAATTCGAAAAGCAAGAGAATTTGATTTAACACCTCACGAGCTTGAAGAGCATAAAGCGTTACTGGAAAAACTTAAGAACCCTATCTGGACCCAAAAGGCCTCATAATTTTTCTCAGGAGTACCTATGAATACATCAACCGCAGTTGCTTTAGAAGCTCCTTTAACAACGCTTCCTTTTTGGAAAAGGGATCGCCTTAAACAAAACACCCAAGGTATCATATGGAAACTCTTAGCTTGCGCCGGGTTTGCAGGCGTCAATGCTTTTGTCCGTTATTTAACAGGTGGGGCCGGCGGCATTGAAAACCCCCTAACACCGGGGGTTGTTGCCCTTTTCCAAAATATTTTCGGATGCCTCATTATGCTTCCTTTTGTTTTAAAGGACGGTATTAAAAGCTTTTCAACACAATACCCCTTCACGCACCTTATTCGCGTTATTACAGCTGTTTTCGGGATTGTCAGCTTGTACACGGCTTTTTCAAAAATGCCGATGGCTCAGGCTGTTGCCCTTCAATTTACGGGCCCCATTTTTTCAATTATCGGTGCAAAGCTCTACTTGAGTGAAAAAATTGGAGGGTTGCGTTCTTCGGGTATTATTTTGGGTCTTATCGGCGCTTTTATCATAACGAGACCCGATAAAGCTTTTTTAGGCACGGATATTAACTACCAAAATCTTGCTATGCTCCTTCCCATTGCCTCGGCGATTCTTTTTGCCGTTGCAAAACTCTGTTCTCGCAAACTGGGAGCTGCCGGAGAAAAACCCCAATTGCTCGCTCTCTACCTCCTCCTTTTTATGATTCCCGTTTCAGGATTTTATGCTCTTTATGATTGGAGAACACCCGATACGCAACAGCTTCTTATATTGGTTGCTTTAGGCGGGTGTGGTTGTTTGGCGCACTACGCAACGGCAAAAGCTTATTCGTTGGCAGAAGTTGTCTTCTTAACACCCTTTGGGTTTGCACGCATTGTCTTAACCGGTGCCATCGGTTATGTTCTTTTCTCAGAATTTCCGCGCAATGAGTTTGTCTGGTACGGAATAAGCTTTATTGTTTTAAGTGTTTTTGCCATGACATATGGAGAAATGCATTTAAAAAAGCAAAAAAACCCCGCCCCTTGTTAAAGAAGTTATATCTCTATAAAATTAGGGTATGTCTGACATCTTAGAGCTCTGTAACTTTAGCACTCATCGAAACGGCATTACCCTTTTCGAGCCCCTTTTTTTGACAATTGAGGCGGGGCAAGCATATGAATTAAGAGGAGGAAACGGTGTTGGAAAAACGTCGCTTCTTGAAACACTCTCCGGGTTATACAAAGGTTTTAGAGGAAAATTCTTTCTTCACAAGCCCTATCTTTATATCTCTCGACGACCTCCTTTTACTCAAGATGAAACTCTTTTAGAAAACCTATCTTTTTGGGCTGCTTTTTGGAAACACCCTGAAAACCTTAGCAAGGCCCTTGCAACATGGGATCTTAAAGCTCTGTCTCGGCTGCCCTACAATCATCTTTCTCAAGGACAACAACAGCGTGCCAATCTTGCACGGCTTTCCTTAAAATCCGCTCCCCTTTGGTTATTAGACGAGCCGACAGCAGCCCTTGATCAACAGAGTATTGCAACCTTCAAAAACGCCCTTACAGATCATCTAAAACAAGGGGGTGGAGCCCTTATTGCAACCCATTACTCCCTTGATCTAAACCAACAAATTACCTTAAGGGTTCCAAAAACAGAGTCTGCCGCATTTACCTTAGGGGCTCTCAGATGACGCATTTTCAATTATTTTTTAAACGAGATATAAAACAAGTTTTTTTCAACCCGAGGCTGCTTATTCTGCCCTTAGGTTTTTTCACCGTAAGTTTTTTCTTGCTTCACTTCACAGTTTCCTTAAATACAATTACCGAACAAGAAACCGCCCTTTATTGGGTTGTTTTTATTCTCAGCACAACGGGAGTTTTAGGACAAAACATTGCCCTAGATTATGACGGGGGATTTTTACAAAGCCTCCAAAGCGAAAAAAAATCACTGCATTTTTATATTATATCAAAAGCCTTAAGCTTGATGTTCGGCTGGACTTTTTCTTTCTGGGTGTTTTTTATGAGTCTTCAAATCTTACACAATGCAATCACAGCTCAATTTGCCCTACAGAGCTTTATAATCATTGCGTCTCTTTCAGGTGCGCTTAGCTTTTTATACTGCTTGTTTGACGCTCTTTTCTTAAGAGCAAAAAGATCCCCGCTCCTCAGCCTGATTTTACTCGTGCCGTTTATCCTCCCTCTTTTAATCCTAAGCCTCCTAAGCCTTGAACAAAAGGAGCTTATATCTCTCGTCCCTGTCTCGGGTTATGCTCTATTTTTGATCTTAGGCAGTTTTGTTCTCACTCAAAAAGCCCTAAATCATACATAAAGCAGTCTTGAGCAAAATTCTAAAGTCTATCTTTCATTAAATTCCTGATCAAAAACATCTCCGTCCGTATCTTCTTCATCGATCCAATTGTCTTCTCTGGTTAGACTTGTTTCCTGTGACGGAAAGAGTTGTCGTGTAATCCCCGGTGTAATAATAGAAAAAGGATTAGCTGAAATCTCAGGTTTATCCTTTTGACCTGCAATATAAAACGCAACGGAAAAAAGCCCCTCATTTTTTCCCCCTGAAATAATTTCACCAATCAAAGGGATTTTTGAAACCAGCGTATTAACAACGTACAAGGGAATCATCGTGCCTTGAAGATTAAGACGTCCTTTATCTCCTTTCTCAATTTCACCGCTTAAATTAAACCCTACGGAGATACCGTGTGCCCGACTTGCATGAATTCTAAAGGCCTTGGAAGACGCACCGAATCTCATCTTCATGAGTTTAAATTTCATCCCCTTACCGCTTGTTAATTCCGCACCCGACCCACTCTTCTTTTCGAAAAGCCGGATCATGATAGGCGATAATTTTCAACTTTCCGCCCCGTATGTTCTCAAAAATATCTAAAGCTCTTAAAAAAGCTCCCCCTTGCTCTGTTTGGACACGCAGTTTTCGAAGAGCCCCTTTTTTTGTTTGATAAATTTGAGCAAACACATCGCGTTTTTCTTGAGAGGCTTCTTCTGTTAGACCCGTATAAGATAAATTTTGAATCAATCCCTTTTCAAGAAAAAGTGTAAGTTTATTATTGAGCAGCCCCAATTCTTTTCCGAAAACAACCTTTTGAGCCTCAAACTGCACACGTATAGGCTCGGCATCAACAGGGTTCTCCTTCAAATGTTGAGTATTAGAGATATCCGTTAAATCCGTATCCGTAAAGTTTTTAAGATCAATCTGCCCTGCTTTCAAATCAAGAAAATGAGTACCGTTTTTGCGAGGTAAATAAGTTGCCCGTAAAATTTCTCTTCCTTTATGAGACCACACCAAATTTAACGCAGACAAATCGCCTTCCTTTGAGAAAAACTCGGCACTACCGTCTATGGCTCGGTGAGTCTCATCCGTAAAAGCTATCTTTTCTATATGCCGCAAACGTCCTTGTTCATAATGCCCGTTCAGCAAAAGAGTGCCGGGAATACCAAAGTCTTTTTTATAAACAAGGGTATTCACCTCAGCATCCTTCAAATTGATAGTTAAGGCAAGAGCACCCCGTTTTTTTGCATCACTTTGATAGTGCACGCTTAAAGGGGCAGACCCTTTAAAAAAGACGCCTGCTTCATGCCATAATTTGGATAAAGAGACGGGCGTTAATCGTGTTTGTACTTTTAAATCAAGAGCCTTAGATTTTGCTTGATGCGTTAGAAAAAGGTGTGAGTCTTCACCGTTTAAAAAAGCATGACCTTTCACACTCACTTGTTCGGGGCCAACATCAATATCAAGATCCCCTTTTGATAAGATAATATTAAGGCCGGCCAAATCTTTCAAAGTAGCACCGGTTACCTTGGCACTTACCGTTGTTTCGATTTTGTTTGTCTCAAAGGGAGAAAGAAGGGGAAATTTCATTGTCAACTTGGCTTGGGTTTTTCCAGTTGATGTTTTTGGATTCAAACCATAGTCTTTGGCGTATTCAAGGGGTTTGTGATCAATAAGAGATAAAACATCTCCAAGGTCTCCTGCAATATCAACCTCAAGGGCAAGACGGGGGATCTTATCGGAGAAATTCCCGATAAAAAGGTTACCGGAAGAAATTTTCAAACCGTGAGTTTTACCGCCTTTAATATGAATATCAAACTGATTTTTATCAAAACGAGCTGTCGCCGTCAGGTTATTTACCTTAGGCATTGTTTCAACGTATCCTAATACGGCATTTTTTATTTCAATGATCCCCGATAAACTACCCAAGGTGAAAAAAGGGTTTTGTGCTGAAAAATCAAAATGACTTTTCATAATAAGGGACGCCTTAGGGGACAATCCCTGCGTAATATTCTCCGTAATCCATTTACGAGCAGGATCGGCAGCTCCTTTAGGCCACACTTTTTCCAGATCTTTAAACGGAATTTTTTGAACGATCACATGTGTTTCAAGACGCACCTGATCCGTCTCCTCATCAATAATGCCTCGTGTTGAAATAGACATGGGAATACCTTGGACAGAAGTTTCCAGCTCTTTTATGGTAAATTGCTTGCCTTTTAACTCTCCTTCAAAGGCAAGCTTTGGAAAAAGAAGAGGCGCATTCCAATAAGCAGATTGCGTTACATCGGCATTAATCATCGTTCCTTTCAAATAAGCAACGTGCTCACCCGTTTTCAAAGAATAATGATAGGAAAGGGTTGAAGATAAATCTGTAAACGTAAGATTTTGTAAAAAGACCTCGGGCACAATGTCATCAAACGTGTCCGAATCAAAACCGGAAAGCGTAACATTCACACCGATATCGCCTAAGCTTTCTCGGTAAGTAATATCGGTTATAATATCACCTTTTCTTCCTTGATTTTTCGCGGACACTTTACCTTGGATTGTTACGGGAGAAAGAGAATTTCGGGCAATATGAGCTGATAAATCAAAGATAATAGGTGTTTTTTGAGACCTAATTTCAAGGGTACTCCCGGTCACCAAGACGCTTTTTAAATTTACGGCTTTCTTTAGAAAGTCATTAATTATCTTAAAACTAAGATTAGCCTTATAACGGCCTTCACCGGCTTCTCCCTTAAAAGAGCGAATGATAATTTGAGCCCCCTCAACGACAATCTCTTCAGGCACAACCTTTAATTGCAGAAGTTTTTTTAAAGCAAAATTACACTGCACTTTTTCCAAAAAGGCTTCTCTTGCTTTTTGATGACCCTGCACATAGCGAATATTCAAACCTTCCAAGCGCAAGGGAGATTTAACAGATTCCCAAGACAATTGGAGAGTTTCAAAATCAAGGGTATCGGATTTTTTTAAAATTTTTTCAATAACGCCGGATTTTAAGAAGTCTAAGTTAAGAGGACCTCGGGAAAGTTGGAACAACAGGATGCCGACGGTAAACACCATGAAGAAAAAAAGACCGCCGACAATAAAGCAGAGGGTATTAAAAAAACGTTTCAAAGGATCACTCAATTTTTTCCGGTTATTTTCCAACATACCATAGTTTCGGTTTTTCCCTAATTTAAGCTCGAATCTATAGTCAATCTAGCCTGTTACAAGAGACTTTCCCGCAAAAGTTCTATTTCCAACCATTCCGTCTCATACTCGGCTTTTTGAGCTTTTGCCTCCTCTAAGCGAAAAGCTAAATCCTGAGCCTTTAAAGAATCGCGTTGATAAAGGTTTGCATCCCCCAACTGAAGTTCAATATCCGCAATAACCTTATCAAGAGTTTCTATCTTTTTGGGTAATTCTTTTAAAGCATGTTGATGTTTGAAAGTCAGCTTTGTCGGGCGCTGCTTTTCCTTCTCTACAGGCTTTTTTTCTTTTGGGGATATTTGCTCTTTTTTAGGCATTTTCGCCGTCGGGATATCCTTTTTACTTTGGCGCAGATAATCTTGATATCCTCCTGCATATTCTTGCACAATGCCGTCTCCTTCCATGACAATAGTGGAAGTCACAACATTATCCAAAAAACTACGGTCATGGCTAACCAATAAAAGAGTCCCTTCAAATTGACATAACATATCTTGAAGGCGATCAAGGGTGTCCATATCAAGGTCATTTGTCGGCTCATCAAGAATCATGAAATTCGAGGACGTTGCTAAGGCCAGTGCCAATAGCAATCGATTTTTTTCCCCTCCTGACAGCGTGAAAACAGGACTCCGCGCTTGCTCGGGTTTAAACATAAAGTCCTTTAAATAAGCAATGACATGACGCTGTTTTCCTTGAACGTCAATATGATCTCCCCCCGTCGGACAAAAGGTCTCCCACAGGGTTTTTTTGGGATCTAACGTGGCGCGGTTTTGATCCAAATAAATAGGATCCAAGCGCTTGCCGATTTTAACTTTACCGCTATCGGGGCGCAACTCCCCTATTAACATTTTAAGAAGAGTCGTCTTGCCCGATCCATTGGGACCAATAATACCGATGCGGTCTCCTCGCACAATTTGCGTCGTGAAATCTTTTACAAGGCACCGGTCTCCATAGGTTTTTGAAATATTTTTTACCTCGATAAGCGCCCTGCTAGAAACTTCCTTAAGGGACGAATCAAGACGTGCCATTTTAAGATAACTTAACTGTTGGGCTCGTTTTTCTCGTAATTCATAAAGACGCTTAAGGCGACCTTGGTTGCGCTTACGCCGTGCACTAATACCGCCCCTTGACCATTGAGTTTCTTGCTCTATGAGTTTTTCTCTCTTAGCTTGGCTTTTCATGTCCTCTTCGACAATTTGTGCGGCCCACTCTTCAAAATAGGCATAACTTTTGTGCAGAGTCCGCACAAGACCTTGGTCTAACCAAAAAGTTTGCGTTGTGACATTAGCTAAAAAAGTTCGATCATGGCTAATAAGAATTAAAGCACCCGAAAAAGAGGTCAGCTCTTTTTCAAGCCATTGAATGGTTTCCACATCCAAATGGTTTGTAGGTTCGTCCAGCATTAAAATGTCAGGATCCAAAGCCATGGCATGGGCAAGAGACACACGGCGCGCTTCGCCACCCGATAGGGTTTCCAAAGACTTATCGTAAGCAATACCAAGGCCGTCTAATGCCTGTTCGGCTCTATAACGGGTAACGCTCTGCTGATTTTCCACATACTCTAAAGCAGTCTTATCCTTTGGAAAATCCGGTTCTTGCGGCATATAAGCAATACGCGTGCCCGATTGAATAAAGATCTCTCCCCGATCCGCTTCCACAAGGCCTGCAATCAGTTTCATTAAAGTGGATTTTCCCGAGCCGTTTTGCCCGACAATACACAAGCGCGTATAAGGCTCCACAGATAAATTTACCCCCTTAAAAAGCGGGGTTGTGCCGATTGAAAGTTCAATATCTTGGAGTTGAAGAATAGGGGCTGCCATGGATTCTCACGCAAAGTTAATGCTGTTTTATACCATAAACAAAGAGGCAACTTCATCCTTTATTTTCCAATACTCTCTGCTTCTTACACCTCCTTTGAGGATTGCTTGTCAACACGGCAAGAGTGATGCTATAAAGATTTAGAAAATAATCATAATTTCTACAGGGAAAAGATCATGGTCGCCATTGCTAAAACCGTTGTGTTTCAAGGAATCGAAGCCTTGCCCATTGAGGTTCAAGTCCAAATTGCCTCCGGCCTCCCTTCTTTTGCCATTGTTGGTCTTCCCGATAAAGCTGTCGGAGAATCACGTGAACGTGTCAGAGCCGCGTTATCCTTTCTCGGTTTGGCTCTTCCCCCAAAGAAAATCACCATAAATCTCTCCCCCGCAGATCTGCAAAAAGAAGGGAGCCATTTTGATCTCCCCGTTGCCCTCGGATTACTGGTTGCTCTTGGCGCCCTGAAAGCGGAAGATATTCAAAATTATATTGCCTTGGGCGAACTTGCCCTTGATGCCCGCCTAACCCCGGTTTCCGGCGTTCTCCCTTCTGCTTTAATGGCTGCAAGTTTGGATAAAGGGACTATTTGCCCCGCTCAAAATGGCGCTGAAGCTGCATGGGCTCAGGACATCCAAGTTATCGCAGCACCTGATTTGATCAGCCTTATTAACCACCTCAAGGGTAAACAAGTCCTCACCCCGCCAACCCCTTGTGTTGCAGAAAGCACTCATAATATGCCGGATATGTCGGATATTAAAGGCCAAGAAAGCGCGAAACGTGCCCTTGAAATTACCGCTGCCGGCGGTCATAATTTGCTTTTGCAGGGCCCTCCCGGAGCGGGGAAATCCATGTTGGCAGCACGGCTTCCGGGACTATTGCCTCCGTTAAGTCCAAGGGAGTCTCTTGAAGTCACCATGGTTCACTCTATTGCAGGTCAATTAAATCAAGGTCAACTTCTTCAAGAGCGTCCCTTTAGGGATCCCCACCATTCAGCCTCTTTACCTGCCTTAGTTGGGGGCGGAGCCAAAGCAAAACCGGGAGAAATTTCTTTGGCTCACCACGGTGTTTTGCTCTTGGACGAACTCCCCGAATTCTCGGGCGCTACCCTAGAGACGCTCAGGCAACCCCTTGAAACCGGGCGCATTATGATCTCACGGGCAAGTGCCCATGTAAGTTATCCCGCTCGTTTTCAACTTATTGCTGCTATGAATCCTTGCCGCTGCGGTCATGTTGACGACCCCGAACGCGCTTGCTCCAGAGCACCAAAATGTGCCTTGGATTATCAAGCAAAACTCTCCGGGCCTTTACTGGATCGTATTGATTTAAACATTTTTGTTCCCGCCGTCATGGCATCAGATCTAAGCTCTGCAAAAAAGGGGGAATCGACCGCCGTTATCGCAAAGCGTGTTGCTGCGGCAAGACGACTTCAAGAAAAGCGTTATCAAAACCTCATCGAAAATAATGATTCTTCAATGAGTCTCACCAATGCCAACATTAGCGTCCAACATTTAGAACAAATTGCAACCCTTGACGGGGAAGGACAATCTCTTTTAAATCAAGCAGCGGATCGTTTTAAGCTCTCCGCCCGAGGGTATCACCGCATATTAAGGGTTGCACGTACCCTGGCAGATTTAGAAAATTCTCATAAAATCCATTACCGTCACGTTGGTGAGGTCGTAAGTTATCGTCAACTTTCCTCTATGCCCCAAGCGGCATAAAAGACAGTTGATTAATGATCTTTTTAAACTCTAAGGGGTTAAAAAGTGACAAAGAGGGATTTACGCTTTCTTTAAAATACAATATGATCATATCAATTCTTGCTTGAAAATATTTTAATAATCCGCCAAAACGATGTCACCTTTGGTGATTTTCTTGCATCTTTTTTAGGCCTTAATATGACGAATACGAAAACCTACTCCGTGACAAAACATATTCCTTGCGTACCCCTGCCGAAAACAGCAGGAGCCTTTTTATGGCATTTCACCAAACGCCACGGCAAAGCCTTTGGCGCCATCACTTTTTTAATGATGTTTTGGTCGGCCAACGAGGCACTTTACCCCTATTTTATCAAACTGTTCGTTGATGCCATTGTGGGTTATACCGGTGAGGAGACGATTCCGTGGGATGCCCTGAAAACACCCTTTTGGGCCGTTGTTATTTCCTTCACGGTGATGGAAATTGCCATGCGTACTATGGGTCTTTTTATGCTGTATACCTTGCCAAAGTTTAGGGCTGATATGCGTATGCAGGTTATGCAATACGTTAAAGGACATTCCTTAAGCTATTTTACAAATAACTTTGCCGGCACCATTGCAACACGTATCCACGATATTCCACGAAGCGCCGATACCTTAATAGAAAACATTTTGGATCATGTGTTTGCTATTGTTATGGCCTTTATTTTTTCCTCTATTATTTTAAGTTTCGTCAGCCCTCTTTTTACCCTTATGATGGTTGTTTGGTGTGCTTTTCACATGGGTATTACCTTTTATTTTATGCCCGAGCTGCGCCAAAAATCAAAAACACATGCCAATGCTGTTTCCCGTATGCAAGGAGATACCGTCGACTGTATCAGCAACATGACGGCCGTTCGTTTATTTGCCAAAGGATCCCAAGAGCTAAAACGTCTTGTGCGTTCTCAAAACAAAGAAATAGAAAACACACTGTTAAATCTTCAGGGAATAACTGTAGTTAATGTAAGTCATGTAGTATTTGAAGAAACTAAAGGTATGTATGATAAGATTTTTATGGTTAAAAATAAAATCTT
>CAJDWK010000001.1_pt1 | contig 58204 bp, 58 predicted proteins | sample 7391621 | NCBI WGS metagenome assembly CAJDWK01 (sample SAMEA7055734, study PRJEB34461) | soil metagenome | biome: terrestrial ecosystem; feature: Peninsula; material: soil | place: Antarctica | collected 2016
GAGCGTCTGTGTATCTTGATTTTTTCATCGTAAAATTTCTCCTTCTTCAGTATGAGAATATTCTACTTTTAAACCACACTATTTTTAGGGGGGATTACCTATTCTTTTAGGTGTTTTTTTATCTTTTTACCCCTATGAAAACTTCAGGTGGCATTCTGAACTTCTCTACTTTGGCTACTTCTTGTTGTTTTTAGGGGTTGGTTTATTGCTTGATTCAATCGGTAAGTTTTTGATAGAGCTCCTAAAAAGAAAATTCGATGCAAGAAAATTTAAGCAAAGAATGCTGCAAATATTTTCTACATTTAATTCTGAAGAAAAAGACATTTTAAGGGAAATGCTTACTAAAAATGAGTCCACAAAATATGTGCGGTATGATGATTATCAGCACCCATTGCTCCAAGCTCCTCTTGGTGGAATAGAGGATTTTGATAAAGTATTTAGTGTTTTTAATGGGTTACGAGCAAAAGGTATCATTCATGCTAAGCAGTCTGGTTATTCATGGGTATTTAGAATTATTCCAGACGTTTGGGAAATGTTGAAAAAGTATAATATCGTTAATAAGAAGGGAAAATGAGTGGAAAATAATCATGAACTCTTCCAGAAGGATTTTGAAAATGGATTTTGCTCATTTTGCCAAAAACCGTTAAAGAATTTTAATAGAGAAAGACCTTGTTTTCATTGGTTTTTAAAGCCTACAAGTATTAAAAAGTCTGATATAGAGGGAGTTTTGAAAAAAATTGGATTCTTTAAAGTTAATATTTATTTGCGTTGGGTCGCAAACTCAGAACAACCGTTAGTAAATATTAATGACTTTGAGAGTGACGATAAATCTAAAATTATTGAGGAAAGCATTATTTGGAAGCGATTAAAATGGTCGTTTTCATGTAGTAAGACAGATTTTCAGGGGCATGTTGGAAAGCAGGCTGCTTCTCACCCACATTTTCATTTTGCAATGAGCCAAGATGGCAGACCCTTTATTAGCCTCAATAACTTTCATATTCCATTCACAGAGAATGACTTGAAAATCTTTGAGATTGACCAGCAGAACTCTAATAAATTAGGTCATTTTGGCAAAGGTTCTGCAGGAATAAATTCTTTTTTTGAAGGATTAAAGGATGGAGAAAATCTTAAACGCTTTTTAAGCTCTAGTAATCCTCCAAAAGACCCGCAAAAAGCCCAAGTTAGAATGTCTACTTTGATAATGCCAGAAGAAGGAAAAACCATCTCTGGGGAAGATATTCGTAAAATCTATAAGAAGGCAGAAGAAGAAAATACAAGTGTTGCTTACCAAATCTCAAAAGCAGATGCTCTTGCTAACGCGGAGAAAACAACTTACATCACGCCAGGCGACGCAGTGCCTGAGATACATAAGCGACCACGAAGAAAAAAGAAAAAATGACCTCTAAAAAAATAAACCGTAAGAGGGCGCTTCAACCCTAGGCATAATGCCTTTGCTATTTCTGTTTGCCTCCGGGTGCCTTTATTATGAGGGGCGATTGCCAATAGTTTTTTCCTCGGACACAGAATCATCCCCCGCACTCAACGTTTATTTTTTTAAAGCTGCCAATGTCAGAAATTCCGAAAACATGCTTTATATTAATGACAAAAGCCTTGCCGCGATTTATAAGGACAAATGACAAGAGCGCTTCAAAATATACCGGTGAAGAAAAAATCCTGGCAGTGACTTAATCACTTCAGGAAAAAATCTCATATCGCTCCACCGTGCTTAAAGAGAAAAATACATGACAAAGACGACGAGCAAATATGATGTGATCATTATCGGCGCAGGGGCGGCGGGTCTTATGACCGCCATTCAAGCGGGTGCTCGGGGGCGGAAAGTGCTCGTCATTGAACACACGGATAAGGTTGGAGAGAAAATAAGAATTTCGGGCGGGGGCCGATGTAATTTTACAAATTTACAGGCGTCTCCTCAAAATTATATCTCCCAAAACCCCCATTTTATGAAATCGGCTCTCGCGGGTTATACCCAACACGATTTTATCAAACTTATTGAATCCCATCACATTAGTTATCACGAAAAAACACTGGGACAGTTGTTTTGTGACGGCTCGGCCAAGCAAATCATTAAAATGCTCCTGGATTTGTGTGAAGAAAATCATGTTGAGATAAAGATGAATTGCCATGTTCGCAGTGTCTCGAAAAAAGATTGCTTTGAGCTGGATACCGAAAATGACCTTTTTCAAAGTGAGGCCTTGATCATTGCAAGCGGCGGGTTGGCCATTCCCAAAATCGGGGCCGGTGATTTTGGATATCGCGTTGCCGCAAAATTCGGCCTGAACATCATCCCCCCACGCCCTGCTCTGGTTCCCCTCTTTGTATCTGATCAAGACAAACCCTTTTTTGCCTCTCTTAGCGGACTGTCGAATTCATCCTCGGTTACCCATAAAAAAATAACATTCCGTGAGAACATATTGTTTACCCACAAGGGCTTGAGCGGCCCGGCGATCTTACAGATTTCTTCTTACCTTGAGACTTTTAAGGATGAGGAAATTATCATAAACTTACTTCCGGATCTTGATTTAACCCGAGAATTTACCGTCCGTAAAAACAACAAGCAAACGCCGGCAAATTATCTGAAAACCCACCTCACCAACCGCCTTGTTGAGAGTCTTGCCACAACACCCGAGTATCACAAGAGCATCACTGACCTTAAAAAAGAAAGTCTGATGGGGATTGCGGAGCGACTTCATAATTTTAGAGTCAGGATAGCGGGTAGCGCAGGGTACCAAAAGGCAGAAGTGACAGTTGGGGTGTAGACACCAATGAGCTATCTTCAAAAACAATGGGTTGCAAAAGTGTGCCCGGTCTCTATTTCATCGGCGAAGCGGTCGATGTCACCGGTTGGCTTGGCGGCTACAATTTTCAATGGGCCTGGGCTTCAGGTTTTGCCGCGGGGAATTGCTAACCGTAAGGTCTTTATGAAGTATAGACGGGGTTCATGAGGCGTTTACGTTTATCCAAGACGAAATTCTGGCAAAGATATATAGAGACAAGAATGGAAAAGAAAGAAAAAAGTATAGGAGGCTTGAGAATGCGTTACTTAATGCAGTTTTCAAGCCTCCTATACTTAACTTACTTTCAGATTTAAAGCCTTAGCAATTTCGGGACCCGACTCTAAGAGTTGATAGGTGGAGCCTTCAAGATCAGAGCCAATGGGTTCGGCTCGTCCTCCTAAATGCTCTTGCAAGAAAGCTTCTGTTAAGGCAAAGAAGCTCATTTTATTGGGAGGCCGTGAAAAACCATGTCCTTCATCCGGATATAAAACGTAGGTCACCGGAATGCCTTTTGCTTTAAGGGCTGAGGCAAATTGATCAGACTCGGCTTGCTTAACGCGGGGGTCATTGGCTCCTTGCGCTATGAGAAGAGGTTTTTTTATGTTAGAGGCTTTATGAACGGGTGACCTTGCGGCTAATTCCGCAAGACCTGTCTCGGATTCCAGATCACCCCCGATGCGTTTTTTCAACATATCAAGGATGGGTTTCCAATAGGCGGGAACCGTTTCCATCAAGGTTTTAAGGTTAGAGGGGCCAACGATATCAACACCACAGGCAAAAAAATCGGGGGCTGATGTCAGGCCCACAAGGGTTGCATAGCCCCCGTAACTACCACCGTAAATGGCGATTTGGTCTTTGGTTGTAATGCCCTTATCAACGGCCCAATTTACAGCATCAATGAGATCATCGTGCATTTTCTTTGACCATTCTCCGTCCCCTGCATTGGTAAAGGCTTTTCCAAAACCGGTGGATCCTCGGTAGTTCACAGAAAGGACAGCATATCCCCGATTAGCAAGCCATTGTGTTGCCGGATTATAACCCCATGAGTCTCTTGCTTGGGGTCCTCCGTGAACCGTCAAAACAAGAGGGACAGATTGTCGGGGAGCTCCTTGTCCTTTGGGATCGCATTCCCGTGGCAAGGTATAATAACTTACCATCTCAAGCCCGTCTCTAGCCTTAATAACAACGGGGTGCATGGGGGAAAGATTAAGGCCTTCAAGACTTTTTTGTGATGAAAATAAATGGGATTTTTCTTGGGATTGTCGATCATAAAGATAATATTCTGAGGGGCCTGCATCTTGAAGGTCTACCAAAATCCAGTACTGATTTGCTTGATCACGGCTTAAAACTTCGATAACACCCCGAGCATTCTTTTGTAATAAAGTTATATCGTCTTTGACGGCTTTATTTATAAAAACCCATTCTTTCTTTAAGTAAGTCGCTGCCCAGCCCTCAAATTCTTTTGTGGTCGGATGAATAAAGGTATCGGAAATATCAGCTTTCGGGTGCTCAGCTAACAAGTCTTTTTGACCGGTGGCAATATCCACAAGGTAAAGTCCGGTTGTATCACGTCCCCGACTATCTAATGTATAAAGCTTATTGCCTGCTTTATTAAAATCAAGGGGGCTTGTTCCCAAAACATCTTCGTAGGGCACGTGATCAAACTTTGTAAACTCTCCGTCTTGGTAACGGTCTAATCGGCTAGAGCCATCGGGCAACAAACGCATGGCAAAACGTAGATTGTACTGATCATCAAATAAGAAACCGACAAACTCATTATTTTCATACACAAGGTCACGCCGGCCGGTGAGAATATCAACCTTGTAGGTATCGTGGCGCTCCGGCGTGCGGTCATTCACAGAAATAAGAATAGTTGTTGGAAAGTGAGGGCTGATCTTTGAGATACGAGCGGACACAGCCCCATAAGGTGTGAGGTCTTTATCTTCGTGTGTTAAGATATCAACACAGTGAATGTGCCAATTTTCATCGCCCTCCTTATCTTTCGGATAGAGAATTTTATCGTTGGCGTGAGCCCAAGAAAAACTCATGATGCCACGCGTGGATTCTTTTGTGATCACTTGAGCTTCATTTGGCTTGTCACGGGGAGAAACCCAAATATTCATCACCTCTTTGTAGGGAGCAATATAAGCGATTTTTGTCCCGTCGGGACTTAAGCGTACACACATACGGTCGGGGTTATCAAAAAACGTTTTACGAGAAATTAAAGGGGTCCGGGATTGAGAAGGCATCATGTGATCCGTTTCTGTTTTGATTGATAGTAACAAACCCCAATGAGTTTCCAAAGGAATTAAAGAGTTGTTAAATATGGAGCAGCTATCAGCGTAGTTTTCTCTCTAACTCAGTTAACATTTCTTCGTGCTCTGTGTGGCGGGCGATAAGCTCTATTAACGGTGAGGCAAAGCCTACTTGGAACCCTTTGGTCTAAATTTTCCGGATAATCGTTCAGGGCTGTCTTAATTCTTGACGATGGCCTTTAGGTGCGGTATAAGATATCCACATATTAAATTTTTAAGTAGGATCTAACCATGGCAAACATTAAGTCTGCAGAAAAAAGAAACCGTCAAAATGTAGAGCGTAACGCACGCAATCATGCTCGTATTTCACGTATTCGTACGTTTCTTCGTAAGGTGGAAGAAGCTTTAACCGGCGGTGATAAAACGATCGCGGCAGAGGCTCTTCGCGTTGCACAACCGGAAGTACAACGCGGTGTGACAAAAGGTGTTTTGCGTAAGAAAACAGCTTCTCGTAAAATTTCAAGACTTGCGACTCGCGTAAAGAACCTCGCCTAAGCTATAAAAGATCTGACGTACCCTTAAAAGGGTTTTTTTGCACTCTTTTGGGAGCTGTTTTTTTTATAAGCTTTTAAATATATAGGTATAAAAAGAATAAGATGACAGCTCAAAAAGCTTATGATGATGTGAAAATAAAAGAGGATGGAGCTACGTTAACGGCGTCGCAAGATTCTTTTACCGAGCTTTGGAATTCCCTTAAATCAACTTTCCCCAAACTATTTGGCGAAGCCACTTATAAGAGTTGGCTTTCTCCCCTTGCATTTAAAGAATTCACCGGCGGTCGTTTTGTGATTGCTGCTCCAACCGCTTTTATGCGGGATTGGGTTTCTGCCAACTGTTCTAAAAAAATTCTTGAGCTCCTTCAATCTTTGAATTCCATTGTTTTGCAATTGGATATCGTTGTTGATAAGACCTTAAAAATTGAGAAAATTCTTGCGACAACGCCCAACGGAGTCGGCGCAAGCATATCCTCTTCCTCTTCTTTTGTTGAGGGAGAAGTGATCGGCTCACGGCTTGAACCCCGTTATGTCTTTGAAAATTTTGTTGTGGGGCAATCCAATGAACTGGCTCATGCGGCAGCCCTTCGGGTGGCCGAATCATTGCAGGTGCACTTTAATCCTCTCTTTATTTATGGGGGGGTAGGCCTTGGTAAAACTCATTTGATGCACGCCATTGCATGGCATATTAAAACATGTCATCCGAAGCGTCGCGTGGTTTATTTATCTGCTGAAAAGTTTATGTACCAATTCATCCGCGCTTTGCGGTTCAAGGATATGGTTTCTTTTAAAGAAAAATTTCGGTCTGTTGATGTGCTCATGATTGATGATTTTCAATTTATTAGCGGTAAAGAATCAACTCAAGAAGAATTTTTCCATACCTTTAATGCCCTTGTCGACCAAAATCATCAGATTATTATTTCAGCGGATAAATCTCCAACGGATTTACCGGGTCTTGAAGAGCGCATGCGGTCTCGCCTTGGTTGGGGATTGGTTGCGGATATTCATCCGACCACGTATGAACTGCGCTTGGGAATCCTACAATCAAAGACCGAGCAACTGAAGGCCGGTAACATTCCCGTCTCTGTCCTTGAATTTTTAGCCCATAAGATTGCGTCGAATATCCGAGAGCTTGAGGGAGCTTTGAACCGCATTGTGGCTCATGCCGGTCTTGTTGGGGGGGCTATCACTGTTGAATCAACTCAACAGGTTTTACGGGATATTTTACGGGCAAATGACCGCCGTGTGACTATTGATGAAATTCAGCGTAAAGTTGCCGAACATTATCACATTAAGGTTTCCGATATGCATTCTGCAAAACGGACACGTACTATCGCTCGCCCTCGTCAAGTTGCCATGTACCTTTCTAAGATTTTAACCGAAGCTTCCTTGCCGGAAATCGGCCGGAAGTTCGGAGGACGAGACCATGCAACGGTTATGCACGCAGTCAAAAAAGTTAAAGAGCTCATGCAAGAAGAACGCTCCATTGGGGAAGACGTTGATCTTCTTCAAAAGATGCTTCGGTCTTAAAGGATTTTAATGATGTCAGAGATTTCAATGATCGTAAAACTCAAATCTTACTTTAGAAAATCTTCATTACTTATTGTTTTGGTGTTTATATTTTATAATTTTAAGGCACATGTTCGCCGTTTATTCAGAATTTCCGTAAGTGATAGCGGTATGACACATTTGCGGAGCACGCTTGATGAATCCATGAAGTATATACAAACTGTTTTTAAAGATTATAAGGAGTATGGTAGCGTAACGCGTTTTTACGGGAAGGTCGCAGAAGTGGGGCCGGGGGATAATTTTGGGGTTGCCCTAAAAATTTTATCGGACGGGGCACGTGAGGTTGATTTATTGGATCGATTCTATTCGCAGCGAGATATGAAAAAGCAAAAAGAAATTTATCAAGCTCTTGGTGCATCGGATAGAAAGATACAAGAGGCTCTCCAAGATATAGATCTTGAACGCATAGAGGAGGTGCCCGGTATAAATTACCTTTATGGTGAAGTTGCTTCTGCGAATTCTTATTTTAAGGAAAAGGAGAATGTATACGATTTTATTGTTTCTCGTTCTGTTCTTGAACATGTTGATGATCCTATAGAGGCTTTAGAAGATATGCTAAAGGCATTAAAAGTCGGTGGAAAATTAATTCATAAAATTGATTTGAAGGATCACGGGATGTTTACACCGGAATTTTGCGATACCAAATATTTTGAGATTCCTGCCTTTATATATCGGCTTATAACGAGGGGATCCGGTTACCCTAATCGCATTTTATACTACCGCTATTTTGATTTTATTCAACGTCATCCCGGATATAAGAGCAAGATATACCTGACCCATCTTGCGGGTGTCGGGGAAATTGTGCCGCATCAAGAGTGGAAAAACCTGGAAAGAAAGCTCTTGCTTCAATCCACCGAGTGGATTGAAAAAAACAAGGATAAATTTTCTCACGAAATTAGGAAGGTAGAGTCAGAAAAATTATGCCCTTTTGGAATGTTTCTTGTCATGGAAAAATAAAAAATTTCAAACAAAAAACTTAGCGCTTTAGAAAATCTTCCTTCTTGATGTTCTCTCTGGGCTTCCGATCCAACTTTAGAAAACCTTCATTCTTGGTGATCTCTCTGGGCTTCAGATCCAACTCCAAGTTGGTTACGTCATACATACATGGCGGACGTTTTACATGTTCTTTTGATTTAGAACGTCGTTTAGCTTTTAATTTGGAACGTTGTGCAGCTTCAAATTGTGCACTGATTTTAGCAAGTTGTGGACTGATTTTAGCAAGTTCGGCAGATGTGCGTTGAATGATTCCGAATTTCCCCTGCTCCGGTTGATCCGAGAGGCCTTCATCCTCAGGCTGCACGCTAGAAGAAGCATTGAGTGAGGCGTCGGATATAAGAGAGATAATAAGAGTGATTGCGAAAATAACTTTATAAAACATAATTTTTTCCCAGTTTTTTTATAATTTTCTATGAATTTCCATTTAAGTCAACTGATCTTTCAAATTAGCGACGGTTGCACCTTTTTGTCCTTTATACCGTCCGTGGCTGCTTTGGCCGACGGGCTGGTCTAGTTCTGCAAAAAGCAAAGAGCCTATGGCCATCTTATGAGAGAGCACAAGGTGCATATTGCCCGCGTTTTGAATTTCTAAGGTGATGGTTCTGGCGTCTTCGTAAAGTCCGTCGGTGACTGCGGCTGTTATGTGAATATTTAAGCCGAGGCGAGCCAAGGTACTTCGGCCGTCTAAAAACCCGCAAAGATTGCGAGGCGTTTTGATGCTTTCTATTGTCGAGCCTAAGATGAACTCTCCCGGTTTGAGGGTGTACGGTTGACGGGTTAAATCAATGGTTGAGTGTTTAATTGCGATATCTTTGCCGGGGTCAACCGTTTGATCGTCGTATTTTATTAAAGTATGGCAAAGGTGTACTCGAATTGCATTCGGGCGGATGTCTTTTTCAGCAGGTTTAGGGGTAATGAAAAGATCCCCTTTTTCTAAGAGGTCTTTAATTTTTATGTCGGATAAAAACATATGCTTATTCTCTTGTGGAATGTAAGACATTGTATCTTATTTTGAGACATCTCAGAAGGGCATATTTTGTAGGGAATTAAATGATTTTCCGTGTAGGAAACTTTATATATAACACAAAAGATATGCAAAAAAAAAGCTTGTTTTTTGTACGGGTTATCCCTACATAAGTAATAGAGTCTTTTCGAGGGTGAGAAGACCCGCTATGATGAAGACGAAACTGGCTAAGGAACCTATATACATGGCCTCGAATTCGACAAATCTCTTTCAAACGGCAAAGAGTCTCCCGAAGGGAGTTTGGGCAGTTAGTATCTCGATGATGTTGATTGCTATTTCTACCACAATGGTTTTTTCAATTTCTCCTTTTTATATTACACAAGTTTTAGGCCTTAGTTTTATATCCCTCGGTATTATGGAGGGTGTTTCGGAGGGTCTCTCCTTTTTTGCCAAGTTAGCCTCCGGATTTGCCGGAGATTTTTTTAGGCGAAAAAAGCCGCCCTTAGTTATCGGAGTGGCTATGGCCACAATTTCAAAACCCATTTTTATCCTTGCAGGTGGTGCCGGAATGATCATGGTATCAAAGGTTATTGAACGTATTGCCAACGGTATTATGGCAACACCTCGGGATGCTTATTGTGCCGAAGAAGTGACAGCTGCAAAGCGCGGTTCTTCCCTAGGCTTAATGATGTCTCTTAAAACTTTTGGGTGTGCTCTCGGGTCTTTCATCATCGGCGGGTTGATTATTTTTACCGATGACTATCGTTTCTTGTTATGGATCGGTTTTGTACCGTGCTTCCTTTCTTTTGTTGTGTTGATTTATTATATGAAAGAAAAGCGTGTAGAGAAAATGGAAGCCCACCCTGAGCAAAAAAGGCGCGGTTTGAAAAAGAGCGACTTTAAAGGCTTAAAATCCCGTTATTGGAGTCTTGTTGTGATCGCAACGATCTTTATGGCAGCGCGGTTCAGTGACGGTTTTTTGATTCTTCGCATGCAAGAATTGGGTGCCCCTAAGTGGCTTTATATGTCAACCATAGGCCTTTTTAACTTAATATCCGCCTTTGCTTGTTTGCCCATTGGAAAGCTCTCGGATCGCATTGATCGTTCTCGTATGTTGTACTTTTCTTTTATTGCTCTTGTTGTAGCAAACATTTGCTTCATCTTTGAAGGAGGGCTTGTGCTTGCCCTCGTCGGGGTTGTCTTTTGGGGCGCGCAACGGGGAACCTCCCAACTTCTTTTTGCGGCAATCATCGCGGATGAAGTGCCTGAAAAAATTATCGGTACGGCTCTCGGGCTCTATTACCTTTTGTCAGGTGTCATTGCTGTTTTTGCCGGATTTATGGCGGGTCACTTTGCGGATATGTCTTTAAACTATGCTTTTATATTCGGCCTATCGGCTTCTAGTCTTGCGTTGATTGCCTTGGTTATCCGTAACGAAGTTATTCGCCATGCCGGTAAAAAATCAAAGACTGAAAAGTGCACGGGCCCTCTAAGCGGGGGCCCTTCGACGGGACTTCCTCAAGGGACTGTTGCAACCGTTTAAAATTTGGTATAAAACTACATCATTATTTAAGAAAAGGTAGACACCCTATGTCAAAAGACGACCCTTCCATTAATGAAGATGTTGTGCGTGAACTCGCTAAAATTCTTAACGAAACAGACCTAACAGAAATTGAATATGAAAAAGGAGAGTGTCGCATTCGCGTTGCTCGCCAAATCACTATGCAAACCATGCAGGCTTCAGCGCCGTTGGCTTTAGCAGCTCCTTCCGCAGGCGTATCGATTCCTGCAGCAGCAGAAGAGACGGGCTCTATAGATTTATCAAACCATCCCGGTGCTTTGAAGTCTCCTATGGTCGGTAATGCTTATTTATCGGCTGCTCCGGGTGCCGATCCTTTTGTGAAGATCGGAGACGCGGTTAAGGCGGGTGATAGTGTTTTGATTATCGAAGCGATGAAAGTGATGAATCAAATCAAGGCTCATAAAAACGGCGTTGTGAAACAGATTTTGTTGCAAGACGCCGACCCGGTTGAATTTGACCAAGTGCTTCTTATTATTGAATAAACTGTTTGCCTAGAATAGGAAGTTTCGCCTTTTGGGCTTACTTTTCTTTTTCTAGGGCTTGAGAGATAAGACCATGATAAAAAAAGTCCTCATTGCTAATCGGGGTGAAATTGCCCTTCGTATCCATCGTGCTTGTCATGAAATGGGTGTTAAAACCGTTGCTATCCATTCAACGGCCGATACTGACGCGATGTATGTGCGCTTGGCCGATGAAAGTGTTTGTATCGGGTCGCCTTCCCCAAAGGACAGCTATTTGAATATGCATGCTATTTTGTCTGCAGCGACCGTAACAGGAGCTGATGCCGTGCATCCGGGGTATGGTTTTTTATCCGAGAATGCCGAATTTGCAGCCATGGTTGAAGAGCACGGTTTTATTTTTATCGGACCAAAGCCGGAACATATTCGGGTTATGGGAGATAAAATTTTAGCAAAAGAAGCCATGGTGCACCTTGGCATCCCGGTTGTTCCGGGGTCTTCAGGGGGGGTGACGGTTCAAGATGATGTGGATAAGATTTGTGAGACTATCGGTTATCCTGTCATTGTGAAAGCTTCCGGCGGGGGCGGCGGTAAAGGGATGCAAATTGTAAGAGATTCGAAAAATTTGCGTCAAGCCATTACGATTGCAAAAACCGAAGCGAAAGCAAACTTCGGTAATGATGAAGTTTTCATTGAGAAGTTCTTAGAAACACCTCGCCATATTGAGGTTCAAGTTTTATCCGACGAACATGGAAATGCTATTCACCTTGGTGAACGGGATTGTTCTTTGCAACGTCGTCACCAAAAAGTGTGGGAAGAGGCGCCAAGTCCGGCTATTTCAGAAAAGCAACGAAAAACCTTGGGTGAGCTTTGTGCAAATGCATGTAAGAAATTCGGCTATCGAGGAGCCGGAACCTTTGAATTTTTGTATGAAAAAGGAGAGTTCTTTTTTATTGAAATGAATACGCGCGTTCAAGTTGAACATCCCGTAACAGAGATGATTACGGGTGTTGATATCGTTCAAGAGCAAATTCGTATCGCAGCCGGTGAAAAACTTCGCCTCACTCAAAAAGAGGTTCATTTTTGCGGCCATGCCATTGAATGCCGTATTAATGCCGAACATCCGCAGACCTTTGCACCCAGCCCCGGAACTGTTATCGCTTATCATCCTCCCGGTGGTTTGCGTGTGCGTGTTGATAGTGCTCTTTACGGCGGATATCGTGTGCCCCCCTATTATGATAGTCTTGTTGCTAAATTAATTGTCCTTGGCACTGATCGAGCAGAATGTTTGCGTCGATTGCGTCGTGCTTTGGAAGAATTTGTTATTGACGGTATTCAAACGATTATTCCTCTTCACCAAGATTTAGCGAAGAATCCGGATGTGATTAACGGCGAATATGATATTCATTGGTTAGAACATTACTTAGCTAAGAAAGAGTCATCACACTAAGCTAAAGAATCGGTAAGTGTTTTATAGAGCCCCCTAAACAAGGGGGCTTCTTTAACGCCTGAAACTTTAAAAATCTATTTTGTCTTAAAGAGAAGGTTTTGCGTGTTTCAGAACAGCAGCTATGACCTCATTTCGCAATTCTGTGGCTTTTTCCTTTGATGTAGGGCCGAAAGTTGTCCCCTTGGGTAATTGAGTAACACGACGCGCTACTTCTTGAGGGGCAAGGTCGACATTTTCTAATTCTAAATGGAGCCTGAGCTCTTCAAAAATATTTTCAACGACTCCCATAATCTCCCCTTCCTCTACGCCAATGTCGAGATTCTCAAAGGTTTTTCTGACCTCGTCTACAGATGGTGTCATATAAGCACAAAGATCCGTGTAGATTGTTGCATCTTTAAGTTCATAAGTGCCGCCTTCTTGATGAGGTGTATCCTCATCAAGGGAGCGCGCATCGTGGTAACCATCGTGTTTTATAAGGGTTGTTGCTTGTATTTCAGGGCCCCGGTTTAAAAAATCTTCAACCTGGGAAAGAGGCGTAAATTCGTCTGCCGTCCCTCCCCAAATCGTTTTAGGAATAGTCCAAAAAGGAGAATTTTCTATGTCGCTTGTTATTAAAACAGGAGCTAAATCATTCATAGCTATAAAGACAGGAGGAATAAAATCTACCTCGAAGTTGGCTTTCAAGGAAAGAGCAAGAAGTGCTAGGGTTGCGCCAATGGATTCACAGTCCCAAACAATTTTTGTCGGGTCGATGGCATCCCAGCCTTGGAGGACATGATGGAGTAAGAGGATACTTAGGGCGTTTCCAAAAAAACTAACCGCAAGCTGGTTTTGAATGGTAGAGTTCCCGCGGAGTTCCTTATTTGTTTTGGCTGTTGAGACAAAGTCAGGAATAAGGCAGGGTATCCCTTGACTTGCATAGGCTAATGCACGTTCAATTTCAGAGAACCTTGCACCTTTACTGCCGGGTAAAAGTAAGACGACTCCGGCTCCCTCCGCTATTTCTTCCGGCATATAAAGGTGACATCCGACATGACTTGTCGGGTCTTTTTGCATGAGCATATTAAAGGTTTTAGAGAAAATGGTTTCCTCCTGTGAGAGTCTTCCTCCCTTTTTAATTTGCGGTAAGAAAGCCAATTGAAGGTACTCTAAAAAAATATTCGTCGTCGGATTGAGTGAAATGCTTGGAAGAGCACCCATATAGTGTTTTACAGTAAGCGTCTTATCGTACCCTAAAGGGAACCACTTTGACGTATCCGGAGATACCACGCAGGGTATTTTATTAAACGTGAATAAATTAGCTTCAGTGCCGTTATCGTTTGGTACCATAGGAACGCCGGCACCCAGTTTAAAATGAAAAGGGACTGTTTTTTTGTCTAATTCTTCTTCTAAACTTGCATAAAGAGGGTTGATTTTGGTGAAATTAAAGAGAAAAAAAGTAATAAATAGCATTTTAGATAGTGCTTTAATCATATGAGAATCTCCCTGTTATCTACCTCTAGCGTTAAAGAAAAGACGGTAGAGGTCAAGATAAATCGTAGACTGCAACTTAAAGTTGTGTAAAAAGTGAATTAAATTTATATGAACCCTTGAAGAAAGTCGGAAAACAGCTAAAATGTTGTTAAAATCTATAATTTGAGGCCCTTTGATGAGCATCTTAAGAACACTAAAAATCTTTCTTTTTTCCATTGTAACGGCTCCTTTTGCTTATGCGGACGGTATTCCGAAGGATTGGCAGATGTGGTATCAAGAAGCCGCGAGTCCTGTGATGGAACGTGTTAATGAAATGCACATTATGTTGATGTGGATCATCACACCGATTTTGATCTTTGTAACGGTCATGTTGGCTATTACCCTCTTTCGCTTCCGAGAAAAGAAAAACCCGACGCCGTCAAAACGAACTCATAATGTGCCTCTTGAAATTTTGTGGACCCTTGTTCCGGTTGTAATTGTTGCAAGCATCGCTTTCCCGTCCGTTAAGTTGATTTATTTTATGGATAAGGCAGAAAAAGCAGATATGACTCTTAAGGTTATCGGACACCAGTGGTATTGGGAATATGAATACCCTGATCATAATATCTCATTTGATTCTTTTATGCTTAACAAAGATCAACTTAAAGAGGGACAAATAAGAAATCTTGATGTTGATAAGCAAGTTGTTTTACCCGTTGATACCAATGTGCGTATCCTTGGAACATCCGTTGATGTGCTTCACAGTTGGGCCGTGCCTTCTTTTGGTATTAAACAAGATACAATCCCGGGGCGTTTGAGGGAAACATGGGTTCGCATTACGAAGCCCGGTATTTATTACGGGCAATGTTCCGAGCTTTGCGGCAAAGATCACGGTTATATGTCCATTGCCGTGCGGGCCGTTCCTAAAGAAGAGTTTGAAGCTTGGGTAAAAGGGGAGGGCGGTTCTTTGCCGGGGAGCGAGACCGCGGTTGACCCTGCAGGTGTTGTGACGCCCGCCCTTGTTGCACCGATTGAAGCGAAAAAGAGTGTAGATAAAGCGGACAAAGAGCCTGCTATTACCTCAACTCTATAGAAGCTTTCTATGAAAGAAGTAGGTTGCCTTCCCTAGAGAGCGGCGTAGAAATAGATTATATTGTTTAAAAAGGAATACGAATGTCAAACCTTCATACGGCAACAGCTAAAAGCGCCAAAGGCCATGATGATCATCATACCCCGACAGGGTGGAGACGCTGGGTTTTATCGACGAACCACAAAGATATCGGAACAATGTATATCATTTTTTCCATTGTTGCCGCCATTGTGGGCGGTGGTTTTTCAATGCTGATTCGTGCTCAATTAATGGAGCCGGGCACAGCCCTTCTTGCGGGCACCGATGATTTAAAACAATTTTACAACGTTGTGATTACAGCCCATGGATTAATCATGGTCTTTTTTGTGGTGATGCCCGGGATTATCGGGGGATTTGGCAACTGGATGGTTCCGCTGATGATTGGGGCGCCGGATATGGCTTTTCCACGTATGAATAATATTAGTTTTTGGTTGCTTATTCCGTCTTTAATTATGCTAAGTCTTTCTACGGCTATTGGAGCCGGGGCCGGTGTCGGATGGACTGCCTATCCGCCCCTCAGCGGTCTTTTGGGGCACGGAGATATGGCAGTGGACTTTGCCTTGTTCGGTTTACATATTGCGGGTTTATCCTCGATTTTAGGCGCCATTAACTTTATTGTGACTATTTTTAATATGCGAGCACCCGGTATGACAATGCATAAAATGCCTTTGTTTGCTTGGGCTCTTCTTGTCACAGCCTTTTTGCTTTTGCTATCGGTGCCCGTATTAGCCGGCGGTATTACTATGTTGATTACGGATCGTAATTTTGCCACAACCTTTTTTGATCCTGCCGGCGGGGGAGACCCTGTTTTGTTTCAGCACTTATTTTGGTTTTTTGGCCATCCGGAGGTTTACATTATGATTTTACCGGGTTTTGGTATTATCAGCCATGTGATCTCAACGTTTTCTAAAAAGCCGATTTTCGGATATCTCGGTATGGCCTATGCCATGGTCGGTATAGGATTTCTTGGTTTTATTGTGTGGGCTCACCATATGTTCACCGTCGGAATGAGTGCCGATACCAATTCCTATTTTACAGCAGCTACCCTTATTATCGGTGTGCCTACAGGTATTAAGGTTTTCAGTTGGATTGCAACGATGTGGGGTGGATCTATTCGTTTTAAAACACCCATGCTTTTTGCTATCGGTTTTATTTTTCTTTTCACTTTGGGGGGCTTGACAGGCATTGTATTGGCTAACGGAGGCGTGAATATTACCCTCCATGACACCTATTATGTGGTGGGGCATTTTCATTATGTATTATCCATGGGAGCACTCTTTGCAATGTTTGCAGGATTTTATTATTGGATTGGTAAAATGTCAGGCCGCCAGTACAACGAAACTTTTGGACGTATTCATTTCGTTTTAACCTTTATCGGCGTCAATATGCTCTTTTTTCCCATGCATTTTCTTGGTCTGGCCGGTATGCCGCGTCGTATTCCCGATTATCCTGACGCATTTGCGGGTTGGAATTATATTTCAAGCCTTGGTGGTTTCTTGAGCGGTATTGCTTTCTTATTCTTTATTTTTGTGGCGATCCATACCGTTAAGTGGGGTAAAAAAATTGGGGCCAACCCATGGGGAGAAGGTGCTACAACCCTTGAATGGACTGTCCCGTCACCGGCTCCTTTTCACACCTTTGAAACATTGCCCAAAATTAACTAAGGTTTTCTGATTGCTAAGAGCCCTCCCTCGTTTTTCGGGCGGGTAAAAAAAGAGAGGGTTCTAAAAAAGCCCTCTTTTGGTTATGATGGAAAAACGATAAAAAGTGAAAGACGTTAACCGGATCATGATAAAGACAGCTATTTTTAAAAAGACATCACCTCTTTTTCCGTCCTCTGTTACCGTAGACCAAGATAAAGGGGGAAACCACAGAGATGTTCGGGGAAAAGTAGAGCCTTTCGCATCTGATTCCCATAAGGCCACGGCAAAGGATTTTATTACCCTTTTAAAACCGGGAGTTCTTTTACTTGTGGTTTATACCGCAGCTATCGGCCTTTTTTTATCACCCGGCAGTTTACATCCGTTTCTTAATTTCATTGTGATCTTTGCCGTTGCCATGGGCTCCGGCGGTGCTGCAGCATTTAATATGTGGTATGATCGAGATATTGATAGTGTGATGTTACGGACAAAAAATCGTCCTATCCCAAAGGGGTTGATTTCACCCAATGACGCTCTTTCTTTTGCTATTTTATTGTCTGCGACATCCGTTTTGGTTCTTTTTATGGCCACAAATGCTTTAGCTGCGGCTCTTTTGGCTTTTTCCATTTTCTTTTATGCCTTTATTTATACGGTTTTATTAAAGCGGTATACCTCTCAAAATATTGTAATAGGTGGGGCTGCAGGTGCTTTTCCCCCTGTTATAGGGTGGGTTGCTGCAACAGGGGATATGAATACTTTTGAGCCTTGGCTGTTATTTTCTATTATCTTTTTATGGACGCCGTCTCATTTTTGGGCGCTGGCCCTTTACCGTTCTAAAGATTATAAATTGGCTAAGGTACCTATGCTTCCTGTGACAGCAGGTATAAAACATACGAAATATCAGATTCTGGTTTATGCGGTGCTCTTAGTTTCGTCGAGTTTTAGTCTATTATTGGTGAAAGAGCTCAGTTTTTTTTATTTAAGTACCGCTTCAATTTTAGGAGCCGTCTATCTTTATTTGACCGTGAGACTTTTTGTATCCGATAAACCGGGCCATAGCATGAAGTTATTCGGCTATTCGATCTTTTATCTCTTTGCCCTCTTTACTTTTTTGATCCTTGATGTCTTATTTGTATAATCAATAAGGAAAATCTGATTATGTCTCATAATAAAAGGTCTCAAACTAAGGATCTTCAAAATAAAAATTTAAAATCCAGAAACTTTGCTTTCATGGTTTTTTTGTTTGTTCTTGTGCTGGTTTTTTATGGTCTGGCTATGGTTCGAATAAAAGGCTTTTAGGTGGTAAAAAAGAAAACAACTCCCCCTCTAAAACGAAACAATCGCCATGGGGCGATTGTTTTATTTTCTCTTGTTTTTGCTATGTTGGCGTTGTCTTTTGCGTCCGTCCCCCTTTATCGTATTTTTTGTCAACGAACCGGCTACGGCGGTACCGTTAAAATTGCTCTTCAAGGGGCGGATCATAGGGTTGACCGCGTTATAACCGTTCGCTTTAACGCAGACGTCCATCGAGATTTGCCTTGGGACTTTAAGCCTCTTCAGATTGCAACGACAGTTTATGTCGGGGAAACAGGCCTCGGGTTTTATGAAGTCACTAATAGAACGTCCAAAGATTTTACAGGTATTGCGACCTATAACGTGACCCCCGATAAGGTGGCTCAATATTTTAATAAAATCCATTGTTTTTGTTTTGAAGAGCAGATAATCAACGGCCGTGAAACAGCGAGTATGCCGGTTCAATTTTTTATTGATCCTGCTATTATGGATGATCCCAATTGTAACGATGTTGAGACCATTACCCTGTCTTATACATTTTTTGATTCCAAGGATCCTAATATTCCGACGATTCTCGGGTTGCCCAATGCAACGCGCCATCAAGTGCAGCAATTTAATAAGAGGTAAGTAGCGTGTTTTTAGTAACTTCCACAGGTTTTGAAAGCGAATTAGAAGTTCTTTTTTCCTTATTGGTTGCAGGATTTGTCTCTTTTGTCGTAACCCATGGCATGATGACGTTAAATATATTGGATCATCCTAAAGAAAGATCCTCCCACGTACAGCCTATCCCGACATCAAGAGGTGTTGCGATTATTTGTGGTTTTTTAACGTTCATTACAGCCTATCATTTTTATGTGGCGCCTTTGATTACCCCCCCCGTTTTGTGGATTCTCGGAGGGGGTATGTTTTTAGGTCTTATGGGGTTTGTGGATGAAGTTGTTGAAATTTCTTTCTTAAAGCGCCTGGCTGTCCAATTAACAGTAAGTGCCGTTGTGATATTAAATGTTTTTCCATACGTTGACCTCTTGAGTCTAAAGTTTATCGTTCTGCTCATTTTACTGGGGGGCTTTGTGAACGCTTATAATTTTTTTGACGGGCTTAACGGACTTGCAGGAACAGCTGCTTTAATCGTGTCTCTTTTTGCATTTCTCTTTTTCTCGACAACATCGGTTTTGTACCTTGCTCTTGTGCCGGGGCTTTTAGGCTTTTTATATTGGAATTATAAGGGGAAAATAATCCAAGGAGATGTCGGGACTTTTTTTACAGGGTTTTGTTTGCCAAGCTTTTTGTTACTGGAATTTCAAGATATTTCAGAATCTGTTTTGGTAATGGGATACTTATTTTCCCCCGTCCTTTTTGATATTAGTGCCACCGTTGCTTTGCGCTTAATGCAGCGTAAATCTGTAACAACCCCCCATAAAGGATTTTTCTTTCACCAATTAAACCTTAAAGGGTGGCCCCATTTAAAAGTAACAAGTCTTTATGCAGGACTCCTTGTGCTTCAAGGACTTGCCACGTTTATTTTTAATATGAGGGATCCTTTTACTTTGGGGACGCTTTATCTGGGAAGTACGTTATTTTACAGCACTCTGTTTTGGTTTCTGTTGAGATGCCCCGCCAAACCTTAGGTTTTCCTTGGCCTTCTTTAACGTCCTCGATGCGAAGTTTTGCAATGCCAAGGTCATTATCATAGGATAAAAGGACTCCGACTTTACGGCCGTCGTCATAAATCATTATACCTTTTTCAAGCATTTCATTGTTTATCTGCCCGTCAATTAAAACAGAGTAGAGCTTTTTTCGTACTAGACCCCGGTGTTTTGTGCGTGCGGTAAGTTCTTGGCCTAAATAGCAACCCTTTGTGAAGCACAGCGCGTTGAGTTCCTCAAGATTAGCTTCGAGAGGAATGGTTTTTTCAGGGATGAGTTCGACTCCGGCGCGGGGGATACATTGTTTTAGGCAAAGCTGTGTGTAAAAGGCGTCAGCTTCCTGATTTTCTTCTGTGATATTCTTAAAGACAAGGCCGCGATACCCTAAGTTCGGGTGGCGAGGATCTTGAAAAAAAAAGCTCTTTGACGGAGGGGAGCCGTCATGGTAGGTGATCACGTGCGCTTTATCAGAGATATCCTCTACGGTTACATTAGCCCTTAATTTAAAAACGTGCATCCGTTTAAAAAGATCGCTTGCAAAGGGGGCTGGGGTATCGAGGTAAACGCAGCTATTGCCGTTTTCATTGCCTTGATAGAGAAAAAATTCAAAGTGGAAACGTCCTGTTGGTGTCAGCATAACGGTGTACAAAATATTTTTTTCCGGTAAGGTTTCACTGTCATTGGTTATAATACCTTGCAAAAAGGAGAGCGTATCAGGCCCTTGCAGTTTGAAAACAGCTCGATTTTTATGATGAAGCGTGCGCATTATGTCTTTAACCTTGTTGGAAAATTTTAAACTTAAGTATGATAAATCACTTTAAAACCTTTAGTCTGCTTCAGCAATTCTTTATTGTGGTCTTTTCCCTTGGGGTAACGGTAACTATCGTTTCGCTACGTCATTTCACCGTTGCCCTTTTATGGGGCGCAGGCCTTGTTTTAACTCTTCTTTGCCAAAGTAAAAAGACCTTTGCAAAAGACCTGTGTCGTGCTTTAAAACATCCCGGATTTCTTATCCTTGCGGTTTTGTTAGTATGGTCTTTTTTTTCGTCTGCGTGGTCGATAAAACCTTTTCAAAGCTTTAAAGCGAGCCTATCCCAAAGTGTGACTCTTTTTTTAGTTGCCGTTCTTTTTACACATTTCCGTTCTTTAAGCCAACGCTCATTTTCTTGGGCGATGCAATTGCTAACAGCTCTTATTTTTCTGAGTATCTTTTTGTTATTTTTACAAATACCGCTCTTCTTTAAGACGTTTAAAGACACTTTGGGATATGATTGGTCTACTTTAAAGTCGAATATTGCCCTTTTACTGGTTGTTTCTATCCCGCTTGCGGCCTATAGGCAGTTAAACTGTAGAAAAAAAGGTATAGCCTTATTATTACTGCTCTTTTCTATCATCCTCGCCTATCAAGTTGATTACCAAGCGGGGGTATTCGGTCTTATTATTGCGGGAATTTCTGCCGGATTAGGGTATCGCTTTTCCTATTTCATCCCCATGGTTAGCGCTTATTTGTCAGCTTTTTTGTGTTTAAGCCTGCCTTTTATCTTTCATTTTTTGCTTCCTGCGGTGGATCTGAAAGCCTTGTGGTTGACTTCCGGCCTATCCTCTTTTGCCCATCGTCTTTACATTTGGGACTTTATAACAAAACAGATTTGGGAAAAGGTATTTTTAGGGTGGGGAGCTGCGACTTCACGGGGATTTCCGACAGACGGGCTTACAACCTTTGAGGGAAGTGATATCCTGCCCTCCCACCCCCATAACCACATTATGCAGATTTGGCTTGAGCTTGGAGGTGTAGGAGCCCTTATTTTGGCTGTGTTACATTTTTTGCTCTTTAGGTCGATCGCAAAATTAGAAAGTCGTCAGGCAACAGCTTGGGCAATGCTATTTTCCGTTGCCTCTTTTGTGATTTTAAGTCTTTCCCACAGTGTTTGGCATAAGTGGTGGATGACTTGGCTGGGGGCTTCCGGTGTATTAATGGTGATTGTCATCAAAAGAGCTCAAAGAATTTCGCACGATTTATAGTCTTTTTAAAAGGACAGACGCCGACGACGACGTCCGAGAGGCCCTTAGAACGTCTATGTTGCCAAAAGAGCATGAGTCAAGGGAGTATATTAGACGCGTGTCATAATGTTGTGCAAGATCATGGGGAACTGAACTTTTTTGCGTATGTTATCAATGACAACATCTCCGGTAATAGCAACGGTCACATCAAACCTTTCTGCATGAGCTTCGGTGATTTGAACACGCGGGTTTTGTAAACGAGGTTCAAAGCGTAAGATCGCTGCTCGAACGTGAGAGGCAATTTCTCGCTTTCCACTGTCCGATTGAGCAAAAAGACCGGCATAGTCTCGTAAGCCAAATTGCTCTGGCAAGAACACAGCGTCGTGATCCGAGTCTTCCGGCCAATCCACATCAGAGCCAATTCTGGTATCTAAAATATTAGAGAGTTCTTGACCGATAGAAAGTTGGAGTTCTTCATCGCGCAAGAAATTTTTTGCAATAAGTTCACTGCGAATGTGGGGTTCTTCGTCAATCAAACGATCAAAAAGGGGCATCGGGGCTCCTTTTTCAAATCTCTTTTTTTTCTGTCGGATATTCATAGGCTTCATACCTCTATAAAAAGATTTTCATACAAAGGAGCTTGAAAACCCTTTTTAAGATTTTCAAGCCCACATAATGAACGCGGATACGGATAGTTTATTACTCAACTTTGTTTAGAGCAAGATCATAAGTGAACTCGGCAGTACCTAGCTTTGTTCCTTCTTTATCATAAGAATTGATAATTTTCTTGATGATTGTTGCCCGGAAAGTAACAGAGAGCATATCTGCTTTATCCTGAAGTCTTTGAATTGCACAGTTTGTAAAAGTGTACTCCTCAATAGGCAATCTTTGCTCTCCTTTGAAGTGACCGATACGTGTGACATAGACATTAACTTGTGATCCGTCAATGAGAGCCTTTGCAAGGTCAATGGAGTTTCCTTCGTGTGGAATCAAAAGAGGTGTGTTTTGAACAATCACACGACCTGATTCGATTTTATCGTTGGTCGGATTAGGATTGGTTTGCCGCACGATATCCAAGATATTCATGGAGGCAAGGGTCGTCCACTCCTCGTATCCTTCCGTTTCAGACTTAGTCACAACGTTTCCGGCGATTTCAATCTTACAAAAGACATTACCGGATTTTGTTGCACCGGCGTACTGCTCGCCGACACGGCTGTTAGCCCATGATTCAGCGCCGTGTGCTGTTCCGGAAATCCCTTGTATCGGTAGACCTACGGCTTGTTCTGTTAGTACTTGTGCCATTATTTTTCTCCTTTATTTTTTTATTGCATGGGCCTTAAGCCAGATCGGACAAGATTTGCTCGTGGTAAGGTTTGGGCAAATCTGCAACCAAGCGAAGGGATGCTGTTAATTCTTCAAGTTGGAAGTGTGGGCGTAAGAACACGACCGCTTTATAGTTTCCGGGATCTCCGGGCACATTCACCACATCTACACGACCTGCTTTCAAAGGATACTTGGCTTTCATACCTTCCGTTGGGCGGGCATTAAGCAAGATGTATTGGGCAAGCCAACCGTTAAGATACCTTTCAACATCTTCACGTTCCATAAAGCTACCGATGCGATCTCTCATCATCACTTTGATATAGTGACCAAAGCGGCTGGCAGCCATGATGTAAGACAAACGAGCAGACAACTGTGAGTTGGAGTTGGCTTCGTCCGTATTATACAACAGAGGCTTATGAGTGGTTTGTGATCCGAAGAAGGCCGCATAGTCACGGTTCTTACAGTGAACAAGAGCGATCAAACCTTGGTCTGACAATTCTTTCTCACGACGATCTGTAATTGCAACTTCAGTCGGACATTTCAAAGCAACATCACCGTCTGTTGTTTTAAAGGTGTAGTAAGGAAGACCGCGAACGAGACCGCCGTTTTCAACACCCCGTGTTGCCACAGGCCAGCCGTGCATGTTACAGGCTTCAAGAATTCTCAAGGCCATGGCCCAAGCAGAGCTCATCCAAGAAAATTTACTGTTGTCCGTTCCATCGACGCCTTCTTCGTAGTTCATACCGTCCACAGGATTTGTATCCTTGCCATAAGGGGCACGAGATAAAACGTGAGGAAGAGTAAGGGCTACATAGCGAGATTCATCTGTCTCTCGGAAGCTCATCCATTTACCGAGTTCCGTGCTTTGGAAGACTGTCGCAACGTCGCGAATGTTTCCAAGGTTCGTAAAGGTATCAAGATCAATCAAACCGGGGTTTGCACCTGCAATGAAAGGGGCAAGGGCAGCGGCTGACACTTCTGAAATTTTACCGAGAAGTTCGATATCGAATTGCGTCCGACTGAATTCAAAATCACTCATCAAGAAGGAATAAGGATTACCGCCAAAGGTACCGTATTCTTCTTCATAAACTTTTTTAAAGAGTTGACTTTGGTCAAAACCAACAGCTTTTTCAAGGTCGTAAGCCAATTCTTGTTTTGTGGTATTGAACAAACGAACATTAACACGTGCGCCGATGTCCGTTCCTGTTACCAGATAGAACAAGCCGCGCCATGTGCCTTCGACTTTTTGGAACTCCGGAGCATGAAGAATTTCGTCCAGTTGCTCTGAAAGATCCAGATCAATTTGGCTAACTTCTGCGCTTACGGCTGTGATAGCACTGCTATGTTCGCCGGCTTTCGCAATTTTATTTAAGAATTCTTCGACGAGTTCAAGAGCGTAAGCTTTTTGAGCGTCTTCACGAATCATTTTTCCTTCTTCAATAATTTGATCCGCTGTTTTGGATTCACCGGCAAGAACCGCATCCATAACGACGTTCAAATCGGCGTTACCGTCAAGTTTCGCAAGAAGATCATTCAATTTAACACGTGATTCGAACTTTACTTTCATCTCAGGAACTTGGTTGATGATGGAAATGGGTTCAAAGTCATCAATGGTTAAGAAAAGAAGATCAATGGAAATTTTTCCTTTTTCCGTAAAACGATTTGGAACATTGAAAATTGCCTTTGGACGAATAGATTCCATGATATCTGTTAAGGTATCCGGTCTAACATCAACGAACTTGCGATCACGGAATGGTGCTTTTGGCACCTCTGATTGGCAAGACAGGTCGCTCATGATGCCAAGAACATACGGTAGTTCTTTAACGACGATGGCTCCTGCTGTGTGAACATCATACCTGATTTTCACCCGTGGCGGACGTACTACTTCCAGTTTCTGTTGTATAGTTGTCATGTTTCCCCCCTATTTTTTTCTGGGTTTTGCCTTATTGCATAGTTTCATTAAACAGCAACTTTATTAAAAAGAAGTAAATATTATGGATTTTTTTAATTAAAAAGCAAAAAAAGATGTTAACAGAAGGTTAATTTTAGAAACAATTATTTCTAATAGAAAAGAGAATGAAAAATAGTCTCGAACCTCTTTTTTCGCAAGGGATGTCAAAGAGTTAGCTTTTGTAGGAAAATCTAAAATTGCCTCGAAAATTCTTAAATTTTTAAAGAATTAAAATAAATCGGAAAAAAAATATGCAAAAAAAAATTTTTTTTATGAAAAAAAATGAGAGGTGCATTTTTGCAGCAGAGAGAGTGTTCTTGAAAGGCAAGAAATCTTGTTTACAAAACGCCCCCTATCAAAGGGGGGCGTTTCTTGGAAAGACGGAAATGTTATTTTGAAGCTGTTTTAAGTTCCGAGGTTGTTCCAAGTGCTGCTAAGTAGCGTTCGGCATCAAGAGCTGCCATACACCCTTGCCCTGCAGCTGTGACAGCCTGACGGTACAGTTTGTCCTGAACGTCGCCGGCAGCAAAAACCCCTTCAATATTCGTGTTTGTTGTTCCGGGAGGGCAAATGATGTAGCCTTCGGCATCAAGATTAATTTGTCCTTTAAAGAGTTTCGTCGCCGGATCATGGCCAATGGCAATGAAAATACCGGAAACTTTTAGTTCCGTGATAGCGCCTGTTTTCACATGTTTTGCTTTAAGACCGGTGACAGACTTAGGATTGTCAGTGCCGATGACTTCTTCTAAGGTATGATCCCAAAGCACTTCAATTTTGGGGTGGTTAAAGAGGCGATCTTGCATAACTTTTTCAGCTCGGAGTTCGTCTCGTCGGTGGATAAGGGTTACTTTTGAAGCAAAATTTGTAAGAAAAAGAGCTTCTTCAACAGCCGTATTGCCTCCGCCAATGACGGCAATTTCTTGATTCTTGTAAAAGAATCCGTCGCACGTTGCACAGCCCGATACACCGTAGCCTTGAAATTTGGTTTCACTTTTAAGGCCAAGCCAGCGAGCTTGGGCGCCGGTGCTGATAATAACGCTATCAGCGGTATAAGTTTTATCGGTATCTGTTGTGAGGGTAAAAGGGTGTTTTGAGAAGTCTACGTTTTCGACATGTTCCGACAGCAACGTTGCACCGACATTTTCGGCTTGAGCCTTAAACTGCTCCATTAACCAAGGCCCCTGAACGGCGTTTGCAAATCCCGGATAGTTCTCAACATCCGTTGTAATTGTCAATTGTCCGCCCGGTTGAAGGCCTGAAAACATAATCGGCTTAAGGTTGGCTCGGGCTGTGTAAATAGCAGCCGTATAGCCGGCGGGACCCGAACCGATAACGGCGACTTTAAAGTGGGGGATTGTAGTCATGGGGGAAGCTCCTGAATGTGCAATATCGATAATTTTAAAGAAAAAAAGGCAGAACGCAAGTCTGCAGAGCTTTCTTAAGAAAAAAGATTTTTGAGGGGGGTAATCCACGGGTCAAAAAATCCTTTGAGGTTAAGGGGGGGCTCTTTGGGGAGCTCTTCGTTCATAAGGCGTTGGAGTAATCGTTTCATTTCGTCATCTTGCCATTTTGCAGCTCCTTCAATGCGTCCGATGAGTCGACCGTTTTTGTTAAAGAAAAGGGTTGTCGGCAGGCCTTTAATAGCCGGGCGTGTGCTGCTTGCATTATGATAGGGCTTTAGGCGTGTGTAGGGAATGCGGTTAAAATAGTTTCGCAAAACCCCTGATCTCGGATCATTTAAAGATAGAGCGATAAAAGTAATAGGTTGGTTCATGTAGTCTGTTGCTGCTTTTTCCATCTGTTTTAATTCGGAAACACAGGAGGGGCATGACGTGGCCCAAAGATGCAGAATAACAACTTTTTTTTCCTCGAGAAATTCATTGAAATAAAGTTTTTTCGGGGGATTAACCCAAGGCTGATCCTCGAAAAAATAAAAATCAGACAGGGTCTCCCGAGAGATTACAGTATAGTGTTCGGGCAGGGCTTGTGCTGAAAAAGGCAGGGTGCAAAGTGCCGTGCAGAGAAGGAGGTATATCCTCTCGCAAAGAAGACGTTTTAGTGAAAACAAACAGAGGAGGGATTTTATTTTTCTCGTGATCATGGTAAAAATAATAGAGAACTAATGGAAAAGAGGCAAGAAATGAAGTTAATGAAACCCTATTTTTTTAGGGCTGTTTTAAGTGTGGCTCTTTGCGCGCTTTGCGGTACCTTAAGCAGCTGTGGTAAAAAAGCATCTCCCAATGCGACGTGCAAAGCAGATACTTTTCCGCCAACCTATGATTTGTAGAACTTGCCGTTTCTCTTTATAAGTGTGACCTCTCCTTATTTTTTAAGTTATCTCCTTAAAAATAGACCGTTGGTTTTGTAACACATTTTAAAGGTCAATAGGCAGAGGGTTCTAAAGTGCAAACCCATTAATCTAACGAGACCGTTCATGCGCCTATCCGAACCCGTCGGCATTGCCTCTCTTGGCTTGAAAATTCCATCGTTCTTTTTAGATTTAAAGGATTTTGCACGGTTGCGAAATACAAATCCGAATAAGTACAAAATTGGTCTGGGTTGCCATGAAATGGCTTTATGCCTTGATCAACACACGGTCGTTGATCTTGCTCTTGGGGCTGCACGGCGCGCGCTTATGCGCCGGAAGGGCGGTCTTGATCAAATTGGTTTTTTGGCTATCGGCACTGAATCCGGATTAGATATGAGTGCTCCTTTGACCAAATGGGTGGCTCGAGAGTTGCGATTGTCGGGTGCGCTGCGTTCCTATGAAGTAAAGCATGCGTGCCTTGGCGGAACCCTTGCTTTACGTCAGGCCTATGAGTGGCGCTGTTCACCGGCCTCAAAAGGAAAAGCAGCCCTTGTGATTGCTGTGGATGATACTCTTTATGAGGCGAGCAGCCCCGGAGAGCCGACTCAAGGTGCCGGAGCCGTTGCCATGATTGTTGATGAGCCTTTGATCGCTGAAATGGATCCTTGTTCCCATTCTTGGAGTCGTCCTGCCGATGATTTTTGGCGCCCGATTGGAGAGCCTTATCCCCATGTGAACGGCCCCTTAAGTCTTGAATGTTACACTCAAGCTGTTTTGGCTTGCTTTCAAGCCTATTGTGAGGACACAAACCAAACCCTTGGGAACTTCCTTGAAAATATTAAGGGGATGAGCTTTCATACGCCTTTTCCTAAAATGGTACAAAAGGCCTTGGGTGTTCTTTGTGAGAAAGCTGGAATTAGCGGAGGTAGTCCGGATAAGGCAAAAGAGCTTTTCCTTGAAAAGGTTGCGCCCCATCTGACTTGGAATCAAAAAATCGGCAACTCTATGACGGCCAGTCTTTGGTTTTCTGTTGCCCAAAACCTTTGCGGTCGACGAATTGGCGAGCAAATTAGTGCTTTTTCCTATGGCTCCGGCTGTGGTGCCGAATTACAACTTTTAACCGCAGGGCCTGAGGCGCAGGCGGCGGCTTGGGCCCAGGATCTTCAGGAGGATTTTTCTCAAAGGACTCGGCTAAGCGCTCAAGATTATGACTCTTTCAGGAAACGCAATCAGGCCTTGAAAAGCAGATTTCCGGCTGCTGAATTGTTGCAAAATAAGCGAGAATTCCGCCATGCCTCCTAAGGCATTCTCGCGCTATACCCTAGAAGACCGCTTGCACTACCTTGCTGAAAAAACAGGTTTATCCCTTTTTGAAATTAAAGAAGCTTTGGAAACACCTGCTCAAAACCTAGTGCTTGCGGAAGCTTTTATTGAGGCGCCTTTTGGTTATTTTGCTCTTCCCCTAGGACTTGTAAAATCTCTTACAATGAACGGCAAAACCTATTGTGTGCCTTTGGCAATAGAAGAAACATCCGTTGTGGCAGCTCTTAATAAGACGGCCTCGTGGGTTGAATGCTCCGGCCGTCTGACAGCCCGTATAAACGGCGATCAAAAAGATCAAACCGTTATCGGGCAAATTCAAATTGCAACTTTAAAGAATCCGGAAAGATTTCAACGGTACGTTCGAGCCGCCACTCGAGAATGGATTGACCTTGCAAATAAAGGGCCTGCGGCTACTCTTTTTAAAAGGGGAGGCGGTGTGACGGACATCAATCTTCGCCTCCTTTCCCGCCAAAAAAATTCGGGTGTTATGGGCGTTTTGCACGTCCGTCTTAATCCTTGTGAGGCTATGGGAGCCAATCAAGTCACGCAAGTTTGTGAGTTTTTAAAGCCCTATGTTGAAGCAAAAACCCATGAAAAAGTGACACTTTGCATTCTCTCTAATTTAACGGATCAAAAGCTTATAACAGCTAACCTTGTTCTTGAAAATATTGATCCCGAACTGGGGCATAAAATTGAAGAAGCATCTCATTTCGCGATATGTGATCCCTATCGAGCAGCAACTCATAATAAAGGAATTATGAACGGCATTGATGCTGTTGTGATTGCCACGGGAAATGACTGGCGAGCCGTTGAGGCGGGGTTGCATAGTTATGGGGCAACGAAGGATGAAACGTCACCTTACGCACCGCTGGCAACATGGCAGATGCAAGGCGCCGATCTGGTTGGAACCTTTAAAGGCCCCATTGCCGTCGGGACGGTCGGAGGCGTAACACGCCGCCATCCGACGGCGCAATTGGTCTTGAAATGTCTTGGAAATCCAAGTTCTAACGAGTTGTCTTGCTTGATTGCAAGTGTCGGTTTGCTGCAAAACTTAGGGGCTCTCAGAGCCCTTGTATCTGAAGGTATTATTCAAGGACATATGGGGTTGCATATTAAAAATATGATCCATCGCTTGGAGGCGACGCCGGAGCAAAAAGAGAACATTCGGCATATTTTACGCCTAAAGCTTCAGTCTCAAAAACATATCAGTGATTCCGATGCAAAAAAGGCGCTGGCAGAAATTGCAAAGGTGGCTTAAAACCTGTAGGCTTTTCCGGTATAGTAGATTAATTGACATTATGGAGACCTCTTAAGATATGGCCCGTCCTGAAATTTATCATCACAAAGGTGATTTGCCTGAAACCGTAAAATTTAACGATAGTGTTGCTATCGATTCGGAAGCAATGGGGCTGAATCCCCATCGAGATCGCTTGTGTGTGGTGCAGTTATCCGCCGGAGACGGTACGGCTCATGTGGTCCAATTGAATGAGAATTTTTCTTACGACTGCCCCAATTTGAAAGCTCTTTTAGCAGATAATTCCATCACAAAGATTTATCATTACGGGCGCTTTGATATCGCTATTTTATATCACTATTTAGGGATCCTAACCCAACCTGTTTATTGTACGAAAATCGCTTCAAAGCTGGTACGTAATTTCACGCCTCGCCAAGGGCTAAAATCTTTGTGCAGCGATCTTTTAGGGGTCGAGCTCTCAAAACAATCTCAATCGTCCGATTGGGGAGATCCCAATCTCACAAAAGAGCAACTTGCCTATGCAGCAAGTGATGTGTTGCATTTGCATGCTTTGAAGGAAAAATTAGATTCCATTCTTAAACGGGAAGGGCGTCTTGAGATGGCTCAAAAGTGCTTTGATTTTCTTCCAACCGTTGCTCGGCTTGATTTGTTGGGATATGAAGACCTTCAAGTCTTTACTCATAGTTGATTTTTAGCAGGCATACATGCTATTAAAGTAAGAGCCTTTCTTTTTTAATAACTATAGTTGTGAATTTTATGCCTCGCTCCCTCCCGAAAACAAATGAGAACCTCAATGTGAGCTCAACCGACATTGAGGAAGCCCGCCGTGTTCTTTCCCTTGAATCTCAGGCTCTTGAGGCTTTATCAAAGTCTTTAGGGGCAGAATTCACCGCAGCTGTTGATCTTATTTTTAAAACAAAAGATCGTGTTATTATTACGGGGATGGGAAAAAGCGGACATGTAGGAAATAAGATTGCTTCTACGTTGGCTTCGACGGGCACACCCAGCACTTTTGTTCACCCTGCAGAAGCAAGCCATGGTGATCTCGGTATGATCACAGCAAATGATACGATTGTGGCTCTTTCAAATTCCGGTGAAACATCCGAACTTTCCGATATTTTAGCTTATGCGAAACGTCACGGTATCAGGCTTATCGGTATCACGTCAAATAGAGGTTCAACGCTGGATCAAACGGCAGATGTCTCTTTGGTTTTGCCGAAACGAGAAGAGGCTTGTCCCCTTGGTTTAGCACCGACAACTTCTACGACGATGATGATTGCATTAGGGGATGCCCTTGCAACCTCTGCCTTAAAACGTCGGGATTTTTCGGCTACCGATTTTAGTTCTTTGCATCCCGGGGGAAAACTCGGACAACGCCTAATGCGTGTTGAAAAGTTAATGCACAGGGCTCCAAAAATGCCTTTAATCCGACAAGGTGCACCCATGGAAGAGGCATTGCTGCAAATGACCTCCCAAGGTTTTGGTTGTGTCGGTGTCTTAAACGAATCCGGAGCTTTGTCGGGTATGGTAACCGACGGTGATTTGCGTCGTCACATGGGCCGCGATTTGATGGCCTCTAAAGTGGTTGATATTATGACAAAAAACCCTCGTGTTATTCACGAAAATATCCTTGCAGAAGAAGCGCTGGCTCGTATGAATCAAGCAGGTATTACAAGCTTTTTTGTTGTGAAAAGCGATCAAGAAACCGATCGCCGGCCCATTGGTATTCTTCATATCCATGATTGTTTGCGTGCAGGGATTCAATAACCCATGATAGTTGAGAAAAGAGAAAAAAGAACAACGGCTTCCCTTTTAAAGCGGAGCAAAAAACATACGGGTCGTGTGAGAATTTTAAGGCGCTTTCTACCTGTTGCAGCCCTCTTGGCTGTCTTAGCCGTCTTATTATGGTCGTCTTTTGAAACTTTTTTTGAAAAGAAAATTGAAGGTATTCCCGATAAAGCACGTAATCTCGTGACCCGTAACAAAGTGTTGAATCCGCGTATGAACTCGACGGATTCCAAGGGAAATCCTTATAAAGTAGAAGCTCAGAATGCAACCCAAATAGAAGGCTCTAAAGCCGTTCTTGAAAAACCGTGTTGCGAAATTGTGGGATCAAAAGGGCAGCAAATTAAGTTGAAATCCGATAAAGGACTTTTAAATCAGGAAAAACAAACCTTTGCCTATGAAGGGAATGTTCAGCTTGAAACCAATGACGGATATGTTTTTGAGACCGAAAAAGCCAAAGTTGATTTGAAAACACAAAGTGTAACGGGGAAAGATCCGATTCAAGGCACCGGTCCTGCAGGAAAAATTGCGGCAAAAGACGGGTTTTATCTGGATAAAAAGTCCCAAGAACTCCATTTCAAAGGCCCAACTCGTCTGACTATTTATTCTAAACCAACAGAGAAAAAAGAGACGAACTGATGAAAAATTTGACCTTTTTCTTTTTCTGTTGTTGTGCGTTGATGAACCCTCTTAAAGCGTTTTCTTTTGAGTCTCAGGGCAATACGTCTCCCCTTGAAATCAATGCTCAAAACGGTATGATTTGTTCTCAAGATAAAAGGCGCTGCACGGCCTCAGGCCCTGTAGTCTCAACTAAGGGAAATAGTGTTTTAAAATCTGAAAAGCTTGTTGTTTATTTTAAAAATGAATCCTTTCCCAAGACGGAAAAATCCGATGATAATCCACGGCAAGATGTTGAAAGAATTGAAGCTATCGGTAACGTTCATTTTTTTGATACTAGAGGATCTAAGCAAGGCGGTGTTGAAGCCACAGGGGATTATGCTCTTTATCAAGAAGAAAAAGGGAAGCTGATTTTAGAAGGGCATCCTATCCTAAGGGACGCACAAACTCTTATTTCAGGCGGGGATCAAGTGATTTTTTACGAAAAGGCTCAGATGGCAAAAACCGTTGGTCGTTCTACGGTTAAGCGGGATGATAAATTGATGCAAGCCGACGTATTTAATGTTTATTTCACAAAGGATGCTACGGGAAAGCTTTCTTTTGATCGGGTAGAAGCCCACGGAAATGTGCTCATTTCAACGCCAACGGAAATTGCAAAAGCAAAGAGAGGGGTGTATGCTAATACCACTCAAGTGGCAGAACTCTTTGATGATGTTGTGATTACACGGGTTGAAGGTCAATTGCGTGGAAATTACGGACGCTATGATATGGCATCGGGACAAAGTCAGCTCTTTCAGAATCAAGGCACCCGCGAGCCCGGAAAACAAGTTCAAGCGATTTTAAGCCCTAAGATTTTAAAACGCACAAAAGCAAAGAAAAAGACGACTTAATATGGATCAAGTGAAATTTGACACGACCGTTGGTTTGACGGTCATTGGTGCCGCAAAAACCTACGGTAAACGCCCCGTGGTTCAAAATGTAAATTTACACATTCAAAGAGGAGAAGCCGTTGGGCTTTTGGGCCCTAATGGAGCCGGGAAAACCACGACTTTTTCCCTGATTGCCGGACTTGTTTCTCCAACACACGGCAAGGTCTATCTTGATAATACGGATATTACCCATTTACCGATGTATCGCAGAGCCCGTCTCGGCATCGGTTATCTTCCTCAAGAAGCTTCTATTTTTCGAGGGATGAGTGTTGAAGATAACATTCGCTCTGTTTTAGAAATATATGAAAGTGATCCCGTTGCCCGTGAAGATCGTTTGGACAATTTGTTAGGTGAATTTATGATCTCTCATTTGAGAAAATCGCAGGCCTTGACTCTTTCAGGCGGTGAGCGTCGCCGCGTTGAAATCGCCCGAGCCCTTGCCAGTCACCCTCATTTTATTCTATTGGATGAGCCTCTGGCCGGTATTGACCCTATTGCTGTTCAAGATATACGAGAACTTATTTCTCATTTGAAAGAACGCGATATCGGTGTCCTTATCACAGATCATAATGTGCGCGAGACCTTAGGCATTGTTGATCGTGCTTATATCATAACCGAAGGTCGTGTTTTGATGGAAGGCACACCGGATCAAATTATTGCAGACGAGGATGTGAGACGCGTTTATTTGGGTGATACTTTTCAAAACAGAGAACAGGAAAGACGATAAAGCGATAAGAATAATCAATGTTATCTAAGGGTTTCCGGCTCTTTGTTACCCTCGGTCTTTGTTGAGCACCTTTCCATGTCATTATCCTTAAGCATTTCCAATAGCTCTTAGAGGAATTTTGTCGACCTGACTTAGGGGAAAACTCAGTTTGATTTGTGTTTCTTCCGGGTTGCTCGTGATATGATGCTCTAAGCTTGCCCCGTGAGCTTCGATAATATGACGAGCAAGGGATATCCCCAAGGTTTTTCCGGGCGTAAGGTGGCGCATCAAAACCGTATTATGGTCCTCTTGTGTCTTTTTTTGATTCTTTTTGCTATAGACGGGAAGGGTCATCTCAACGATCACAAGTTTTTCTTCTTGGTGCATTTTAAAAGTTACATCGTTATTACACTCAATATCCGAGGTTATCTGCATAAAGAGTGTCTCAAGAGCCTGTTTTAGATGTTTTCTATCTCCTTGTATAATGGCTTTTTCAAGGGGGATAGTTGTTTTTAAAGCCCCTAAAAGAGGGTCGCATTGACGATTATAGTTTTGAAGGGTTTCATCAAATAAACCCCAAAAATCACAACTTTCTCTTTTAAGTTGAATGTGTCCGGATTCAATCATCGCAAGATCCAGTATGTTATTTACAAGGCTTAAAAGGCGTGTTGAAGATGTTAAAATGTCAGAACAATAGACTCTTTGTTGTTGATTTAATTTTCCGGCATATTCCTTTGATAATAGTTCCGAGTAGCCGATAATTGCATTTAAAGGCGTTCGCATTTCATAGGACATTTTTGAGATGAAATCAGATTTTGAGCGATCGGCATTTTTCTGGGCGATTTTCCGCTCTTCAAGAGCTGTTTCCAGTTTTGTATGATCAGTGACGTCATAGTAACTCATCAAATTAGAGCCGTCGGGAAGAGGGACATAGGAAAATTCAATGGTACTACCGTCTTGACGATGAATTTTACGTTTTTTTGGTCGACGGTCCGTTACAATTTCCATAACACGATTTTTATACTGTTCCCAATCTTTTTTAGGATCAAGAAGGTGCTTTGCTTGATCTGCCAAAAGGGAAAGACGCTCTCCTTTTCGCATCATCAAAGGGTCAATATTCCAAAGTTTTGCAAAAGCCTTGTTCGAAAATTGGAGTCGGTTATCAATGCCGAATACCGCGACACCTTCAAAAAGATTGTCAAGAGTTGCGTTATACACGGCAAGCTGGGTGTTGTATTTTGCTTCAAGATTTAAACGATCTGTGAGGTCTTCAAAGATATAAAAACTGCCTCCCATAGGATGAGGAGATGAAATAATCCGAATAATGCGACCGTCCGGTAAGTGATTGAGCGTTTCAATAGAATCAATTAAATTTTTCAGGGCTTTGATTTGTTCTTGTTTGTAAGCATTATAATCGGCATGTTCCGTCAGAAGACGCCTTGCGCGTAAATCATCAAGAACTTCTCCGATATAAGGATCTTTGTTGAGCCAATTTTCATTGAAATCAAACATCCTCATATAAGCCTGATTAAAATAGCGCATGTTCTGCTCGCCATCGTAAATAGTAACGCCTGCTGAAAGGGAATTTAGTACTTCACGATAAGAGGCTAAGTGGTTTTGAAGCTTTTTTTCTTGAGCATAGACTTTTGTGAGGTCTTCTCCAAAACCCATTTTGATTTCCGCTGTAAACTCTTTTTCTTGGAAGTGATAAAGGCGTCGCTCTCCGTTTAAGATAATAGCTTTGGGCTGCGTTGAAGCTAAGAATTCTCGACTAATCATAGAAGCTGTCAGGGAAGAGTTCTCAAATTTTTCAAAATCCAATAAGTTAGCGCAAATGGGGTTGCAATATAAAAGTTCATGATCGCGTCGGATCCAGACAGGCCAAGGCAGGTGGTCAAAGGCTCGTTTGTAGAAATCAAGGGATCTTGTCAGCATCTTGCATTCAAGACGCAGGGCGCTTTTTTCTCCTTCAAATAAGGTCACATCGTGCAGGGTAATCACGGCCCATTTGGTGTTGCCCCTAAAACAATGACCGCTAAGGCGATAAGTGCGTTGCCCCCGTTTTGCTGTTAGCGTCAAGCTAATGGGGCGTGACTCTTTTTTTAATGAAGCAAAAGCAAGGCGAATGCCTTCTTGTTCGTTTTCTTCAAATTGTTCTAAAAAATCATTAAAAGTTTTGAATTTTAATTCGCGAAACACCAATGTGATTTTGCGTTTTGTAAGATAGGAAAATGTATTGCTTTGTTGGTTATAAAAGATAATGAAAACATTGCTGCGTTTTAAAGTTCTTAAAAGTTTTTTGTGGTGATAGCGGGTATAAAAACAACGCCCTGCAAAGGCAAAAGTTATGCTTAATATGATAAGGTTGGCAAGGGGATTCCCTAAAAGACCATACAAATACGTCGCTGTTTCGCCCATGATATAATACGCCTCGCCTGATATTCTTTAAACTATTGTGTTCTTTCTCTATATCCGTACGTTGGTGAATCGTTCTTATATATAGGAAATATGCAGTAACACGGTTGTTCCGTACAAAAATAAACGAACAGCCTTATAGGCAGGTGATCAGTTTAAATTTGATTGCCTTTAGAATACATTATAGAATGGAAGGGTGAAAGAAAAAAACAGCACGGCCTATGGCACAGAAAAAAAAGTCGGTAAAACGAATGAACTCTAAAATATCTCCGAAAACGCCCCTCAAGGAGCAATTTCAGGAGCACCGTAAGATTGCCGTCGTTACAAGCAATACAAAAACCTTACTAACCTTTCGGTACGATTTTTTAAAAGCTCTTAAGGCAACAGGGGCAGAAGTTGTGGTTTTTGGCCCTAATGACGTATGTAAAACGGCTGTTGTTAGAAAGTTAAAGGATATTGACGTTCCTTTTTTCGTTATTCCCATTGCTAATACAAAGTTAAATCCTTTTCAAGATTTCGCAACTTATAAGGTTCTTAAGCACCTTTTTAAAAAACAAAAAATAACATCTGTTTTTTCTTATACCCTAAAGCCTGTGATCTACGGCTCTCTTGCAGCAAAAGCTGCCGGTGTTAAAACGATTACGTCTATGATGACAGGCCTCGGGCATCTTTATACTTTCCATGATTGGCGGACAAAACTGTTGCGTTTGGTGTCCGATCGTTTGTTGAAAATAGCATTTAAGGTTAATACAACGGTCTTTTTTCAAAATAAAGATGATGCACAGGTGTTGCTGGATGCTAATTTAGTACCGCAAGAAAAAGTTGTATTGGTCAACGGGTCCGGTGTGAATCTCAAAGAATTTCCCAAAACCCCGCTTCCTCAACAAACCCCGCTAACCTTTCTTTTTGTGGGACGTCTTTTAAAATCCAAAGGCTTTTATGAATATTGTGAAGCAGTTAAGATGGTTCATAAGAAATACCCCGGAATGCGCTATCAACTTTTAGGGGGGCATCATCCGAACCCGGCACAGCTGGGTAAAAAAGAAGCCTTAAAGATCATGAAAGATTCTTTTATCGAGTACCTTGGAGAAGCAGATGATGTTTTGCCTTTTTTGCAAAAAGCTCATGTGATTGTCTTGCCTTCTTATCGCGAAGGCACACCTAAAGCTCTCTTGGAGGCTCTTTCCGTCGGGCGTCCGTTGATCACGACTAATGCACCGGGGTGTTGTGAGACGGTTAGTGAAGAAGAGAACGGTGTGCTGGTTCATGTGGCAGATCCATGGGCCATTGCGGAGGCGATGAAGCTTTTTATTGAGCATCCCGAGAAGCTTCGACCTATGGCCGATGCCGGTCGTAAACTGGCGGAAGATAAATTTGACGTTCACAAAGTGAATGAAACGCTCATTAAGTTTTTAAATTTGGGATAGGTTTAGTTGTCTTTACCGTATAGCTTAAGCAGCGGCGGAATAAAGGCTACAATACCGATTAAGACGTACCAATACCATTCAAAGCTTATGAGAACAGGCCAATATTTTGCGAGTAAAAGCACGAGAGCAATAGCTGAAAACTTAATCAGGGAAATATCATACCAACTGAGTTTTTTTACCCTTCTGTCCAGCCAATTAAAAAATTTCATTTTTTCCTCCTATCGTTGTTAATTATTCTTTCTAATGCCCTTATTATATCAAAAAAAGGTTAAATAATGATTATCCGGGGTATACTAAGCTTAATTTAGGGAAGTATTTTTGATTATGCTGATAAACGATGCAATCCATGGCGTGATGACATTTGATGACGGCCTGATGGCACACCTTAGGCCTATCATCGACCAGCCAATTTTTCAACGCTTACGTCATATTAAGCAAGTGGGGCTTGTGGATCTTGTTTTTCCAAGTGCAACCCACACGCGTTTTAGTCATAGTTTGGGATGTGCTTATCTTGCGTCAAGATTTGCAAAAGCCCTTGATCTTAATGAAGAAACTCAACATTTGGCTGTGATTTCTGCACTGATCCATGATATCGGCCACGGCCCTTTTTCTCACGCGTTTGAGCGTTTGTTGTGTAGCCGAAATGAACAAGTTCGCCATGAAGATTGGAGTCATGAATTTTTAGCAGACTTTGATTTGCCGGACACACACCCTTTGAAAATGCATCAAGAAATGGTGAAAAAATTTATTAAGGGTGAGTATATTTATTCTAAAGGCAGTGATGCTAACTTAGTTGCCGATATTGTTTCTTCTCAGTTGGATGCAGATCGTTTGGATTATTTATTGCGAGACTCCCATTTTTGCGGTGTTTCTTTTGGAGAAATTGATGCCCATTGGATTCTAAAAAAGCTTGTGCGTATTGAGGGGTTAGAGAATTCTCCTCGTCTTGGTATTGACTTTAAAGGCGTGAATTCTGTCGAACATTATTTATTAGCAAGACGCCTTATGACCCGTGGAATTTATAATCATTCTCTTGTGCTTTTGTATGAGACATTAGTTATTATTTTCTTGGAAAAAATTGTAGATCATTTGGACATTGTTGAAAAACTTCCCCAAAGTATACTGAAAGATTTCTTGGGAGATTGTCATGGATTCCGGAAAAATATTCTTTCCAAGAATGATTTTATCTATCGAGCCTATCCTAGTTATAGCAAGCTTGCGGATTATGATGTGTGGTCTCTTATTAGAGAAATAGCCTCCGATGTTGCCGGAAAATGGCCGCGTGATCTTATCGATATTGCTTTGCTTTTATACACACGCCGGAAAATTTATAAGATTGTGCGTTTAAATCAACGACATCAAGATGTAGATGATAAAACGGCGCAGAAAGTTATGAAAAAATACGGGCTTTCCAATTGGCAACTCATTGTTCTTAAGGGGAGTGTGGCGACCTATCAAGATGCAAAGTCCCCCCTTTATATTAAAGAGCAAGGGCGTGAGGTCTCTGATTTGACAAAACATTCCCATATCATGCATTATCTTGGAGGCCAAGAAGAGCAATACCGTTATTTAGCAATTCATAATAATTTGAATACGAGTGAGATTCTTCAAGAGTTTGGCTTGGAATAGGATTGCGCTGCCTTATAGTCATCAGGACGCAGTAGGAAGTTTCATAACCTTAAACCAATACTCCCGTATAAGCCGGAAAAAGACAATAAGCTCATCAAGGTTTCCGGGCTTTACCATAAAGCTATTGGCACCCGTTTTATAGAGTGCGTCTATGGTATTTTGATCCCCTTGTCCTGAAAGAATAATAACGGGGATATTTTGCATTGTTTCATCTGCCCGTACGATGCGGAGGACTTCTTGCCCGTTTAAATCGGGCATGTTAAGGTCAAGAAAAATGAGGTTGGGTCGTTCTTTAGACTTTAAAGTGCCTGCAGTATTTTTTTTTAGCATGTTGAGAACGGCTTCGCTTGTTGAGTGGCGTAAGATTCTATTGTTAAGTTTTGCAAGCCGAAAGGCACGTTTGGCAAGTTCGAAATCCATATCATTATTTTCGATGAAAAGAACATTTGTTTTTTCTGAAATCATGTTCACACTCCTTACGCTGTTTAATGCAGGGTTCTTTCAGAAAAACATTAATATAGAATACTAAGAAATATAAACACCGGTAACGGCCTATATTTATAAGATATAATATATTTTACCCCCGATTTATAGTTATACTTAATCTTTATTTATTTATATTAATAAATAGTTAAGATATTATTGATAAGTTTCTATAATATAAAGGTTTTTTAAAAATGTATAAAAATTACATTGGAAAGAAACTTTTTAGATTGGCCGTTTCACAGAGGGGTTGAGCTGTTCTTACCAAGCATTTTTGAGATGATGACAGCGCCATCCGTGGACAATAAGATAATCAAAACGGTAATCGTAGGATTGGAAAGCGGGGTGTCTTGTTTGAAAATAACGAGCTCCGTTAATAATACGTCGTTGTTGATTGGGGGACAGGGCTTCAAGCCCTGCATTGAGGGAGTAACGTGCTTTAACCTCACAAAAAATAAGAGAATGTCCTTTTTGAAGAATAAGGTCAATTTCTCCCAAGGGGTTTTGATAGCGACGTTTTAGGACCTTGTATCCTTTGAATTGCAAAAAAAGAGCAGCCCACCTTTCAGCAAGCCTCCCTTTTTTTTCATATTTTCGTTTTGTCTTAATAGTGTTAATTGCCACTCAAATGCCTTAATTCTCTTACAATGACTGTGGCAGCCGTTAAGTCGAGTGCCGTTTCAATTTTGCTTTCCTTGATGGCATGTTCAATATTTATGATTTGGTTTTGGTGTGCTTGCATCCAATTTTCGAGAAGTGTTTCAAAGTGGTCATCCGTTTGAATACGCTGTTCCGTCGCATAAAGCAGCATGTTAATGGTGAGATCGCTTTGGTAATTATAAAGATCTTCGATTAAACTTATAACAAGGCGTCGGCCCCATAGCGTTGTCGCCATGGCGACGGTTTCAATGGTGTCTCGCAGAGGAGAAAAGAAGAAAGCCTGCCCCACTTTAAAGTAGAGTTTAGCTACTTCAGGAACAGTGCTATTTGTTTCTGTTGCAACCAAAATGATATCGGGTGATGTTGAGGCTGCTTGAAGAAGAGCGAGACGTTTTGCAAGATTTTTTGGCAGCTTTAAGTGTTCGTAAGCTTTAATTCTGGCATCTAGTTTTTCTTTCAGATCCCCTTGTAAGCAGTCTGTAATGTTAGATAGGAAAGAGTCAATGCCAATTTTTAAAATACTTGCCGTTTCTTCAATGGTATCGGCCATGGGATAATAGCGCAGCAACCAAAGTGTGATACGGCGCACAATTTTATAAACATCAAGGCGTACATTGGTTTGAATAGTACTTGAAATTTTGTTGTCCAATTTTTCAATTTCATCCCAAACATGCTGTATATCAAAGACTTCTGTTACAGTGAAAAAGGCCTTGAAGATATCTTCGATAAAGGCGCCCGTCGCACTCATAGCTTCGTTAATATAGCTTGCCCCCATCCGATTAATGAGCTGGTTAACAGCATAAGTCGCAATAATTTCACGACGCAAAGGATGATGCAAGATTTCTTCATCATATTTTTCTTGAAGAAGAGGCGGGAAATAAAGGCGCAGATATTTTATGAAAAAAGGATCATCGGGCAAATTTGTTCCAAGAATTTTATCATAAACATTAATCTTAGAATATCCCATGAGAACGGAAACTTCCGGGCGCGTCAAGCAGGTTTGTGTTGCTTGATATTCTTCAAGGGTCGTATCATCCGGCAAGTGCTCAACTTGTCGGTCTAAAACGCCTTCTTGCTCTAGCTGACGAATGAGATGGATTTGTTGGTCAAAGTTACGACTACCCAGAACGTTAATGTCTGTAATGGTCTGAGGTTGCAAATAATTGTCTCGTAGTACAAGACGAGAAACATCAGGTGTCATCTTTTCCAGAAGTTTATTGCGTTCCGGTAAAGTAATTTTTTCTGCTTGCATAATGGCGTTGAACAAAATTTTGATATTAACTTCGCGGTCGGAGCAGGAAACACCTGCAGAGTTATCAATGGCATCTGTGTTAATACGGCCATGGGCAATACGTGCGAATTCAACGCGCGCCAACTGTGTGCAACCTAGGTTCGCACCCTCGGCGATGACTTTAGCCCGGAGGTCTTTTGCATCAACTCTGACATTATCATTGGCACGATCGCCTACATCTCCATGGCTTTCACCGGCGGATTTAATATAAGTTCCAATGCCCCCGAACCATAACAAATCGGTTTGGTATTTTAAAATGGTCTTAATGAGGTCGTCGGGGCGAATTTCTGCGGATTCCAAGCCGAACATTTTTTGAATGATAGGGTTGAGCCTAAGAGTTTTGGCACTCCGTGAATAAATCTCAGCCCCGTTTGAGAGGTGTTTTCGATCGTAATCATCCCATGTGGAGCGCGGTAAATTAAAGAGACGTTCCCTTTCTTTAAAGCTTTCTTCTGCATTTGGCGTCGGGTCAATGAAAATATGGAGATGGTTAAAGGCCGCTACAAGTTCTATTGTTTTGGAAAGGAGCATACCGTTGCCAAAAACATCCCCTGACATATCGCCGATACCAACGACCGTAAAGGCTTCTTTTTGAATATCTTTGCCGAGTTCTCGGAAATGGCGTTGTACGGCTTTCCAAGCGCCTCGTGCAGTGATGCCCATTTTTTTGTGATCATATCCGACGGATCCGCCGGAGGCAAAAGCATCTCCCAGCCAGAAATTATATTCCTTGGAAATTTCATTGGCAAAATCAGAGAAGGTTGCTGTGCCTTTATCGGCAGCCACAACAAGATATGTATCGTCACCGTCCCAGCGCTTTACGTCTTTGGGAGGGACAACTTCTTCTCCGACCAGATTGTCGGTGATGTCCAATAAACCTCGAATGAGGGTGCGATAACAACGAATGCCTTCTTCAAAAAATTCCTCGCGACTTTTGCCTTCGAGCGGCGTTTTAACAATAAAGCCGCCTTTTGATCCCACAGGTACAATGACGGTATTTTTAACCATTTGGGCTTTTACAAGGCTTAAAACTTCTGTTCTGAAATCCTCTTGTCGGTCAGACCAACGAATCCCCCCGCGGGCGACCTTGCCACCGCGCAAGTGAATACCTTCCATGTAAGAAGAATAAACAAAGACTTCATATAAGGGGCGTGGTTTTGGCAGTTCCTCAATATCGCGGGAGGAAATTTTGAAGGAAATATAGCTCTTTAAATTTCCGTTATGATCATGTTGGTAGGCGTTTGTTCGAATGGTTGAGGTGATAACCGTTAGATAAAGTCTTAGAATACGATCCTCATCTGCATTGGAAATAGCATCAAGATGAGCTTTTATTTTTTCAATGAGCTCTTCACAATTGTGAGCTTTTGACGGATGAAAACGTTCTTCAAAGAGTTCTGCTAATAGGGCAACAACCGTTGGGTTTTTTATGAGGGTATTTGAGATATAAGCCTTTGAAAAAGGAGTGCCGATAAGGCGCAGGTATTTGGCATAGGCCCTAAATAAAATACATTGCCACCAATCCAGATTTGCTCGCAAGACCAGACGGTTAAAGGCATCGTTTTCGATGGTGCGATTGTAAACCTTTATAAGGGTCTCTTCAAATTTTCTACAGGCTTTTTCAATATCAATGAGACAAGCGCCGCGAGATTCCAAGATGAAATCATGAATCCAAACACTTTCTTCTTCACCAAGAGGAGAAACAGAATAAGGAACTTCGCTCACAACTTTTAGGTCGAGGTTTTCCAAAATGGGTAATATATCTGAAAGGGGTAGGGGAACCGAGCGATTGTAAAATTTGAGTTTTAAGGCAGTGGAAGCCTCATTGGAAGTCCTATAAATACGTACACGGAACGGATCGTTTTCGTAAACCTTTTCAATTTCTATAAGGTCTTCGAGAACGGCAGACCCTTTTTGGCGATCCTGATACCCTCTATCAAAGGCCTTGCGATAACGGCGGTAGAGATAGGCACTTTGGACTTCATGATAGTGTTCCATTAAGGTAATTTTTAAGTCATCTGTCCATGTTCGGGACTCTTCTATCAAGAGAGTTTCAATACGCTCAATATCGTAATTATCCTTTAGGCCTGTTGTAGAATGAACAGTGTAATGGACACGCGCAAAAGCAAGTTCACCATACTGTGCTTTATAAGTGCCGATGGTGCCTTCAAATTCCAAGCTTAAAATTTTTGCAATACGGTCGCACAGATCCGAATCAAAACGATCCCGCGGAATATAGACAAGACAGGACAAAAATCGATTAAATTGATCTCGACGCACAAAGAATGCAAGACGTCGACGCTCTTGGAGGCGTAGAATTTCAAGTCCGATGTCTGTTAATTCTTTAATGGACGCTTGAAAAAGCTCATCCCGCGGGAGAGAATCGAGAATATGAATTAAGGCCTTGCCGTCATGCCAATCATAGGTGAATCCGGCGCGTTTAATGATTTTTGAGATTTTGGTTCGCAGTAAAGGAATGTCACGGGCACTGCTATCATAGGCGACGGAGGTGAAAAGTCCGACAAACAAGCGAATACCGATAACTTTTCCCAGGTCGTTATAACGTCGTATCCCAACGCAGTCCATGCGTACATTACGGTGAACATGCGAGAGACAACTTGTTTTATTAATGATAATAGGAAAAGAATCAAAAATATATTTCTTTGTATCGCTACTCAGCGCAATACCGCTGAAAAGGGTTTGAAGCTTTGAAATTTCTCGGTCTCTTAAAACGCCTAAAGCAGATTCCGATTTAACACGATGGGCAATGTTGTCGGGCTCATCATCAACAAGGTCATAGTTGCAATAGCCCAAAAAGGTATAATGCTCGTTTTCAATCCACTCAACAAATTTGATAGCTTCTTCAATAGAGCTATGCAAGACGCCTTTTTCTTCGTAGTTTTTAAGCTCTTCAATGGTTTCAAGGGCTTTTGTTCGCATGACTTTCCAGTCTTCATTAGCCCATCTTACATCTCTTAACATATTGGGGATGGAGGCATTAAGTTCGGCAATCAGTTCCGGGGAAACGAGGTCAACAATTTCACAGTGGATAATATATTCAAGGGATTGTTTTTTTCCAATTTCCGTTGGTCCCGAGAGGCTTTGAATCTCCCCTTTTTCATTACGTTCTACGGCAAGGATAGGGTGGAAGGTGAGCCTTGCTTTTGTCCCTAAGCGCTGCAACAGTCCGTAAAGGGAATCAAGGGAAAAAGACATATTATCATTAACAATGTCAATGATAATGCGCTCTGCTAAAGCATTGTTAGCCTTAGGTTTCCAGCGGTAAACGCGGGTTTTGGGTTCGCCTGCTTTGCGTTCATAAAAGAAAGACCATAAATGAGCCAAGCCTTCAACAATGTCGTTTTGACTCATACGCGTCAAAGTTTCTTTTGCGGGATTGGTATAAAAATGCCGGACAAAATCATAAGCTAAGTCAGCTTGGTCTTCGGGAACAGCTTTTTTTAGAAGAAGTGACAGGTCGTCAACAATTTTTTGTACAGAGTTTTCCATGAACGTCTTTTCTTTATTTTTATTTATAAGGCATCTCTTTTTTCAAATTGCCGTTTTGAAGGTTAACAAGCTGTGAATAAGAGTGAGTCTTTTTTTATATCAAAATCCTATCATATCCATTTTTTTTTCAAAGCTAAATCATGGAAAGAAAGGAAGGGAAAAACTTTAATCCCTTTTTTGTAAAAAATAGGAAGAGCTCTTTTTCCCGGTACTAAGAAATTATGGAGGATAAAGTGTAAAGAATCGGTAAAAGAAAAATAAGTTTTTAAACAGGTCACTTATTAAGGTGAGGTGGAAAAAACGGGTGTGAGAGTTTTTTAAAAATCAAGGTCGCGATAAGTTGATGACAGGATTATGCCGGCAACGGTATCTGCTAAAAGAGGTTTGAAAGAAGGACGTGACTTAAGGCGTACATACCACTCTTTAACTTCAGGGTATTTTTCCCAAGGAACGTTCCCCATATAATCAAGGCAAGAGAGGTGGGCTGCCAGTGTGAAATCTGCAAAGGTAAGGACGTCGCCTGCAAGCCAATGCCTCTTTTCAAGGAGCCATGAAAAATAGTCGAGATAGGGAGGAAGGGCTTGTGTACCTTCTCGGAGATGTCGAGAGTCAGGCCCCCCTTCTCCCATAAGACGTTTGAGAGTTTTTTCATAAACCACTTTGTGAATCACATCAGTGTAAAACTTTCCGTCAATGTAATGGCAAAGGCGACGCATTTCGGCGCGGTTTTGAATGGATTCCGGTCTAAGGGGAATTTCGGGGTAAACTTCTTCAAGGTATTCCAATATAGCCTGACTTTCCGATAGGCAAAGGTTTTTTTCGTTGATACGATCAATGAATACGGGCACTTGACCCGCCGGATTCAATTCTAGAAATTCTTCCTGTTTTTTCCAAACAGGTTCATTTTGAAGGGTGAACTCGATTTTTTTTTCGCCAAGAACGAGACGTACTTTTCTTGAAAAAGGGCAAAGAGGATAGTGAAATAAAGTTCTCATCAACTTTTCTCTTTCAAATGCATGAGGGACATCAAGGTGGTTGTCGTTCTTATTTTTTACTGTATCATCAAACACACTTTAACGAAAGAAGAGTATCGTACGCGTGTTTTTATACCAAATTATTATTCTGTCCGTCATTCAGGGTTTAACAGAGTTTTTGCCTATCAGTTCGTCAGGACATTTGATTTTAATGCCTTATTTTCTGGCTTGGAAAGATCAGGGGCATTTAATGGATGTCGCTGTGCATGTGGGCACTTTGGGTTCCGTATTCATTTATTTTTGGAAAGATGTTTTGTCTATGGTTGCCGGTTTTTTTCAATTGCTGAAAGGAAAGGTTACCAAAGGCGGACGGCTTTTTCTTTTCTTATGCATTGGAACGGTGCCTGCTGTGATTTTCGGACTTTTCCTTAAACGTTATGGGGTGAACCATTTGCGCTCCGTTGCGCTGATCGGATGGACAATGACGGGGTATGCCGTTGTCATGTATATTGCCGACCGCTTTTCTCCCGATACAAAAAAGAGCGGAGATATAACGGGCCCGAAAGCCTTTTGGGTTGGTGTTGCACAGGCGTTGGCATTGATTCCCGGAACCAGCCGTTCCGGCGCCTGTATCACAATGATGCGCTTTTTGGGATTCGAGAGGGCCGAAGCTGCCCGCTTTAGCTTTTTGCTGGCGATTCCTGCTATCACAGCTGCGGCAAGCCTCACGGCTTATGATGCGATTAAGGCAGGTGCTTTTTCTTCTGTATATAAAGATGCCTCTATTGCGGCTCTTGTGGCCTTTCTGGCCGGCATTATTGCCATTAATTTTATGCTTCGGTGGCTTCGTCAACGTGATCTTACGCCTTTTGTTGTCTATCGTTTGGGCCTTGGTGGTTTTTTGCTTTATTGGGCTTATTATCTGTAGGACTCTGCCGGAAAATAAACTTGAGTAGGATTTTGATTGTTTTTTCTTGCTGTTTGTGTGAAACTCGGTTAAACAATCTTAAGACATAGGCCTATTCGCTTTGAAAGAGGATGGGGTTTGTTTTTCTAATTTTATAAAAGGATTTTGAGTCATGGCTGTTCCAAAGAAAAAAACATCCAAATCCAAGCGCAATATGCGCCGTTCACATCACGCTCTTTCAGTTGTAAAAAGTATCGAGTGTGGAAATTGCGGTACACGTAAGCTGGTCCACCACGTTTGTGAAGGGTGTGGCGAGTATAAAGGCCGTCAAGTTGTTGACGTTGTCGTTGCACAAGCGTAGCGCTTGTGACCTGTAAGATCGGTCTTTAGAAATCTAGCAGGATACTATTTTGGCGATGCAGCAAACGGTCATAAACCCGTCTAAAAAAGAATTTACGACACTGGCAATAGATGCGATGGGGGGGGATAACGCCCCCGTTACGACAGTTGAGGGTGTTGCGCTTGCCCATAAAAAACACCCCAATGTCTGTTTTAAGGTTTTTGGTTTAGAATCCTCTGTTGTTCCGGAACTTAAGAAACACGGACTTTTCGGGAACGAGAAAATTCAATTTATTGCGTGTAGTGAGGTGATTTCCGGTGCAACCGAACCTCGCTTAGCCATTCGTCAATTCAAAGACTCAAGCATGAGACGGGCTATTCAAGTCGTTGCAGACGGTGAGGCTGATGCGGTTGTATCTGCCGGCAATACCGGCGCTTATATGGTTCTTTCAAAACTACTTTTAAAAACAATCCCCGGCCTTCAACGCCCTGCGATTACAACCCTTCTTCCTACAAAGGACGGTAAGGGGATCGTGATGCTTGATCTTGGGGCAAATGTCCATGTGCCGGCTGATGTTCTTGTGCAATTTTGCATTATGGGTCAAGCCTTTGCAAAGTGCGTGCAAGGCGTGACGAATCCTTCGGTTGCTCTTTTAAATATCGGATCTGAAGAGCTTAAGGGCACCACTGTCCTTAAGGAAGCACAAAGTATGATTCAAAAAGCGGGAGCCGTTGAGAATTATGTGGGCTTTATTGAAGGTGATGATGTCTTTAACGGTAAAGTGGATGTTATCGTAACCGACGGTTTTACAGGTAATGTGGCGTTGAAAACCATTGAAGGCACGGTCAGATTTGTTGCCGAAGTGATGCGTGAAGAACTCAAGCGGACATGGATTACAAGGCTTGGTGCCTTTATATCCCTTCCGGGATTTAGAGCTTTTAAAAAGCGCCTTGATCCCCGTCGCTATAATGGCGCTCAGTTTTTGGGGCTTCGGGGGATTTCTGTCAAGAGCCATGGCGGGACAGATGCTTTTGGTTTTTCTTGTGCTATTTCCGTTGCTTTTGATTTGGCTAAAAATAAGGTCAATGAAAGCCTTGAAAGCGAAATTGAAGCCTTACAAGAAAAACTTATTATCGCTGAAAGCGGCGTAGGCCTCGATTAACGACTTTATGGCAGATAGGCAGAATGAGCCGGACCTTTCGTGGGGATTTCAGGGCTTGTTTCGTCATTTTTTCATTCTATCTTTTCAATTTCTTATTTTTTGACAAAATCCAACGTTCCGCTTATATATAAAATAGATGATAATTTTCGGTCTATATAAAAATTGAAGAGAGTAATTAAATACCTTTACCTTTTTTTGTTCTGTTTTTCCTTTTTGCCCTCGGCAACTTGGGGGGCTATTCTGTACGATAAGCATAACCATAAGGACGCTGTTGAGTTTGGGAAAACATTCTCTGCTACAGGGCAGGTGCAAGTCCTATCTCCTTCCAAAAATAGCGCAGGAACGGGAACTGTTATTGTTTTAGAAGGTCGTCCGGCCGTTTTAACGGCGGCTCATGTGATTGAAGGAAAAGCACATGTTGCTATGGCACTCGACACGCCGACAGGAAAAGTAACCCTCCCTTTAAGCAAGAACAACAAACATATTTATCCCCTATATACGCAACTAAAAGATAAGTGTTTCGATGTGGGTATTATTTTTTTAGAGGAGGGGAGCTACACGTTTAGTCATAACGAGCTCAAGATTCATAGGTTGTTTCAAGATTCTGTCCGTGTTGATTTTATGACGGTATCACCCTTAGACTATGAAAGAGCCGAGACATGTCTTACAAGCTTTGTCGGCTATGGAGCGCCCGGGACATTTAATGATAAGGGGCATGTGTTCTATGAAAAGGACAGGACTCAAAAAATAGCGTCTCATATGATCGTAACGCCCAAAAAGAATATCCTTTATGAACATGGATGCGGCTATGATTTGACCCTCGATATCTCACCCGATGAGATCAAAAGCAAAGCTCAAACGCACTTTTTTTGGGATCGTGTTGAAAAATTAAACAACCCTAAATTATTTCCGAGTAATATAAAGGTTATAGGGGCGTTTTCTCACGGCGATAGCGGCGGCCCTATTATTCATGAAGGGCGCATTATCGGGGTGGTTTCAACAGCAGAACTTCCTCTTATAAAGCAGACGGCGAAACGTTTTTATCAATTTATTCCTAAAGAGGCTCGAAGCAAATGGATTAGGTGGGATGATCGTTTTACCGAAGGATCTTTCGGGCAGAAAATGTTAAGGCGTTTTGCGAAGAGCTATTACGATATTCCGGATAGTACGGTGAATCTCTTTCAAACGGCAACCGCCATTACACCGACCGTTTATAGGTGGATGCAAGAAAAGGCCGAAATATTTGTAGCAGAGCAGTGAAAGAAATTTCTAAACTTTTGTAAACATCACGGTGCTGTTGATAAGGGTGAATCCAAATTTCTTAAGTTTTAAGAAATGCAGGGTATGGGTTTCGTCAATTTTGTATTGCCGGTGATCAACGGTTAAAGTTGAAAATCCTTTTTTTGATTTCTTTGAGGGAATTTTGAGGGTATAGCAAAGTTGCGCTGCGCAACCTCGGCTTTGTCCGACGATTCGGCCAAAAATATCGACCCCTGTTCCTGTAAAATTATACTCATCGGGATCGGCTGTTTTTTCTTCTTTTATATCCCATTTGCGTTTGAATGTTCTACCGTCATCGTAGGTGAAAAATTCATGCAAGGTTAAATCATCACCCGTTGATATTCCTGACACCTCTGCTTGAAATTTTCTCACAACTTTTCCACGCCAATTTCGGGCAACGCCATGAGCTTTGAGAGAGCCGGAATAAAACTCCTTAAGGTTTAAGAGAGGTGTTGTTTTTTTGTAATCATTGATTCTAGGGTGAAAGCACATGACGGGACCTGTTTTTTTATGAAGCTTTTTTTCTTCTCTTCTTGAGAAAGTTTACCCGTCTTTGAAAATGTAGTAAATATAAGAGTATGCGGTTTATTAAAATATCTTTATTTTTTTTGTGTGTTTTTTGCTTTTTTACTTTGAAAGCTACTCCCGTAGACGAAGAATTTTGGAGGCTGTCGGGCTGCTTTTTTCTTAAAAGAAACTGTTATATTTGTCTCCAAGATACAAGTAAGTTTAATGACGGTTCTATGCATAACTCAACTATGGTTGTTTTGAACTGTGAATCTTTTATTCCTCAACCCCAAGGGATATTTCCTGTGAAAGAGAAAGTGAAAGAAAGTTATTGGTTTCGTTATGCTGCTTGTTATAATTCGTTTTATTATCGACAGCGGATGCTTGATCAGTTACTTAAGGGTGAGTTATATGAGGCGGATCTTTTGCAGGATTCTTACCTTCGTTCAATTGTCGTGTCGGCTTTGCGGAAACGTTTAAAGGAACCCGAAACTTTTGCGGCTATTTTTTTAACGGGAAAGATTTTGGATTTATTAGGAGGTGCAAGACCGTAAGACCTTGGCAAAATGCTTTAAGATCGCTATCCTACGGCTATTCATTATGAGGTAGATAAGCAGGATGATGCATCGGAAAACAAAAGATTTCTTTATCTTTTTAGCGGCAATAAGCCTTTTCTTCGGAATAAGTTCCCTTAAAGCCGACGATGATTTCAGAGAAATACGCGTTGGATTTCAAGCCCATGATTTAAACGGCAAAGGAACAAAAAGCCATGAAAACGGCATGACTTTTAACGGGGAATATATTTTTGCGTCCCCCAAAAACGATTTTTTCCAATTCATTTTTGCGCCTCATCCCCATGTGGGAATTTCTTTAAACAGCGGTTCGGGCACAAGTATGGCTTATGCCGGTTTGACATGGGTTATGCCGTTTCAAGAGGTTTGGTTTGCAGAGCTAAGATTAGGGGGGGCAATCCATAACGGAAAGGTTGGGAAAGAAACTAAGAAGAAAAAAGATTACGGTGCGCGGGCTCTTTTTCATACTGGTCTTTCCCTCGGTTATGTCCTGTTTGAAAGGCATACAATTTCCGTTTTGGTTAATCATATCTCTAACGGCGGCTTTGCCAAACCTAATCCCGGTTTTACGGATTTAGGCCTTCGATACGGCTATCGTTTTTAAGATTCCTTTTTATTTAGAAAATCTAAAAGACGTGTTAAACAGCATTGCAAAGTAGATTTTTTTTGATAAATCCCCAATTTTTTTAGGTTTTGGGGATTTTTATTAAGCTGAAGGGTTTTTTGAAGATAACTAGAGTTTCAAAAGAGTCGCTTCTTCAGCACCGTTTATAATAAAATATTTTCCATCTCTAAGAGCTATAACATCTGTCTTTCTGAAATCAGGGATATCGTTCAAAGTAAGATTAAAATGAGCCATAATATGAGACCGTAGCGTATCGTTCATCTCTACATATTCTTTTGTGGTTAAAATACCTTCTTCGGAAAGCTTTAGGTTATGTTTTTCCAAGTAGCTGAAAAAGAGGACTTCACCACGGTTTCGACGTCCTTCTTCGTTTAAAGATTTAATATCTTCTCCGTTAAGTTGCGCCATGATAAGGAGCCACGTTTGCATATTACCGTTTAAACGTACAGGCATGCCTGTTTCTTGAACAAACTCACGATCCATATTTTTTATCATGATAAAGGAGGTGTCTTTAAAAAGTTTTGAGCTCCCCCCGTCAATGAAATCATCCTCTCTAAGAACAGAATCCAGAAGATTATGAACCCTATCGCTCTCTAATTGAACGCTAAATGTCGTATTATAGTTTACGGAATAAGGGCTATTAAATTGATAGAGGCCACAGATTTTATTTTCCTTAACAGTATAATCATGTGTAAATGAAACATTGCTTGCAAATTTTGTATCTGTTCCTGTTAAAAACTGAAAATTATAGGGTAAAGTTTCTGTAAATTTATTATCAACAGAGAATCTCCCTGTATCTTCTATTATAGAACCGTTGAGCTTAAAGTTTGAAATTTGCTCTCCTGTAAATTTCGTAGGAAAGAGCTGATCAAGGGAAGAGCTTTCTATCATTTCAAATGAGTCTTCGAGGCATTCTTCAAGCCTTATCTCTGATCCGTGGGAAAGTGAGTAAGAAAAGCATAGAATAGTTGCTAGTAAATGTTTCATGATAATTGCCTTTTATGTTGCTTGTTATGCAATATATAATGACAATTTGTCAAATTTAGAAGTGGCATGTTTGCAACATGGTATTGCAAAAAGTGCGCTCACGGAAGTTTAGGATAGAAAATGGCGGTGGTGTTTAAAAAGTATGGAGCCTGTGAGGTCTATTTTTGAAAGAAAGTACGTTTTTCGCTTATTCTTTCAAGCCGTCGTCTTCGCGACTATCATCCCACGGGTCTTGGTGGATGATAACTTCTGTTTGGGGGAAGGCTCTTTCAAGGCTGTAACTTACCTCATGGGCGATCTCATGTGCCTTTAAAAGAGACATATCGGCATCCATTTCGAGGTGAAGTTGTATAAAACGGCCGGGGCCTGAGGTGCGCGTTTTAAGACCGTGAAATCCAAGGACATCTTTATGAGACATGACAATGTCCTTGATTCTTTTGCGGTCTTCGTCGGGGAGTTCGCGATCGATAAGGATGTGAAAAGCTTCTTTTGCAATTTTCCAAGAGGTATACATAATATAGCCTCCGATTAAAAGACCGCATAAAGGATCTATGAACAGCCAACCGACCTGTGAAGAGAGGATCAAAGAGGCAATCACGGAAAAGTTTAAAAAGAGATCGCCTTTAAAATGCAGGTGATCGGCTTTAATGACCGTTGAGTTGGTTTGTGCAATGACATATTTTTGAAAGGCGACAAGGGCTAAGGTGATGACAATTGTCACGGCGATGACGGCAAGACCGAGGGGGGTTTCTTGAACGGGTTCGGGGTGTGCAAAACGGTGAAGGGCTTCAAAGCCCAGCCAAAGAGCTGTCCCCGCAATGAAAAGAGATTGGGCTTGGGCTGCAATAGCCTCGATTTTTCCATGGCCGAAACGATGTTCTTTATCGGCCGGAACGAGGGCATGGCGAATGGCAAAGAAATTCACCAGAGAGGCGAGGGTATCCACTAAAGAGTCTACAAGGGAGGCTTGGATGCTAACAGAGTCCGTCATAATCCAAGCAATACATTTAATGATCAGCAAGAAAATAGCAACACCAACAGAGGCATAGGTTACGGCTTTCAGGAGCTTTACGGATTGTGGATCGGTTTTTGTTACCATGGGTCTAGGAAAATCTCTTATTATCAGGCAAACTTAATATAGAAGAAGTTGCAAAAGTATCTTTTGCAGACTTTTCTACGGGCTTATTTTTTAAAGTAAGCCTAAGGCACGATACCACATTACACAGGGATTACCACATGGCACGTTTTTTCAAGGCACGTTTTGTAGTGAGCTTAAGTCTTCTGAGCCTTTTAACGGGCTGCGCTTTTGATCCTATTTGTCCTTGCACAAAAGACCAACCGAACCCTTGCCGAGAACCGGAAGATGACGGGTTTCCAACAAACATTCTCATGCGTTCCTATGAGGGCAGCGCCCTTGGTGCTCTCTTGCCCTCCAATGTAAAGTTAACACCTGCACAAGCCCTTTATGCACTTTTGGAGCATGGGAACAGAAATGATGCTTCGACATGGGTTCTGGGTGATGATAGGGAATATTCCGGTTACTTTGAAGTCTTTCCGCCGACACAACAAGGAACGTTAATCTGTCGAAAATTTACCCAAGAAATGACGCTCAAGACTAAAGGATACGGAGAGCGTTTTTATAAGGCTCATGGGGAAAGTTGCAAAAATCCTCCCCATACGTGGCGTATTGTGCAAGAAGTGCAACCGTTTAAGACTCTCTAAGTGCTTAATAAATTATAAGGAAATGTGCAGTGACCGAGAGGAAGATAATTTTCCCGATTATTTTGATAATTGCCTTGTTTCTTACGGTCGTTTTCATCATTTTTAGTATGGCTCCCCTACCGCAAGATCAGGCTTACCATGACTTTGCGGATAAAAGAGCCTATTTTAATATTAAAAATTTTTATGATGTTTCTTCAAACGTTTTTTATCTCATCGTAGGCATAGCGGGCCTTATGACGGTGAAAAAATACAAAAATAATTCGGCTCATTTTACCTATAAAAGAGAAGTTCTGCCTTTTTTAATTGCATTTTCTGCCATTGCCTCCATTGGAGCGGGTTCTGCTTACTATCATTTAAATCCGACAAATGAGACATTGTTTTGGGATAGGTTGCCTATGACCGTTGGTTTTATGGCCCTTATTTTTATTATTTTGAGAGAGCGTATCCATTTTAAAGGAGACTTGCCCGTCTTGCTTTTTCTGTTAATTATGGGGACGGGAAGTGTTTTTTATTGGCACATGACAGAGTCTGCCGGACAGGGAGATTTACGCTTTTATATCCTCATTCAATTCTTTCCAATTCTGCTAATTCCCCTTCTCTTATTGTTTTTTAAGCCAAAGTACACGGGGGCCTCTTATATCGTCGAGGTTCTTTTGTGGTATGCGCTTGCAAAGGTTTGTGAATATTTTGATCATCAGATGTTTCACTTAACCTCTGAGGTTATTAGCGGGCATACTTTGAAACATCTCACCTCCGCCATGGCAATTTATAGCTTGGTTAAGTATATAAAATACCGCAAAGCGCTTTCCGAGACGTCCTGAGACTTGTTAATTTGATAAGGCGCTTTTCTTGGAAAAAGAAAATTATCTCCTTGCACTTTTCTGATCTCGTTCTTATATACAAAGAGAAGCGAGGAAAAGCGTATGACATTACAAAAAAAACTCTCCCCTAAACTCAATTTTCCAATCCTTGGAAAAGTTACAAAAATAGACGCGGAGAAAATTATTATTCCCGCAGTTATTCCGTATCTTTCAAAGAGCGGTCAGCTTCTACTGCCAAAGGGATTGCTCCCGATTTTGGTAAAAGCACCTAAGGATATTAAGGCGGTAGAAAAGGCACTGATGAAAGGGCGTTACCTTGGTATTATTCAGCCGCTAAAAGAATTTAAAGATAAAAAATGCCTTTATCAAGTCGGGTGTGTCGGGCGCATTACAACTTTTTCAGAAAATGAGGACGGAAGCCTTTATTTGATTTTGAAGGGGATTCGTCGTTTTTTGGCCAAGGCTTCAAAAGACGGATTGCTTCATGTGGATTACAGTCCCTATGAGGATGATCGCGTTGCCTTTGATGGAGATAAACCGAGCGAGAGAGGGCGTTTGATGGAGCTTCTAAAGGGCTACCTCAACAGTGTTAACATGGAAATTAATTGGAACGATATTACGGCTGCCAGTGATGAATCCCTTGCAACCTCCCTTGCGATGATGTGCCCCTTTGATGCCAATGAAAAACAGGCTATACTGGAAAGTAGTACCATTAACGAACGCATCGAGATGATCACGGCTTTTATTGAAATGAGCACCATAAAAAAGTCTCCCCTTGATTGGATGCCCCATTAGGACAAAGAAGAACCATGGCCCGGAAACCTCTTGAGATTGATGAAAAATTACTTGAATTTATTGTATGTCCTGTAACAAAGACGACTTTATCTTATGATCGTGAGAGGGGGGAGCTTATTAGCAAAGCGGCTCATCTCGTTTTTCCTATTCAAAACGGTATTCCTGTTATGTTGGTAGATGAGGCACGAAAACTGGAAAAATAGTTTTGTTTATGCTAGAGTTCTTTGATTGTTTAATGTGAGTAAAGATATTAATATGAAACCCTATACCGTTTTAACTATTCCGAACCCTAAATTGCGTCAGAAAGCTGCACCTGTTACAGAAGTCAACGATGAGATTCGGACAATTTTTGAACGTATGATTGTGACCATGAACGTTGAGGACGGTGTCGGTCTTGCGGCGACCCAAGTCGGTATTGATAAACGCCTCATTGTGATGAATATAGAAGATGAGCATGACAATCATAATCATAATCATGACCATGACGGAGGCTGCTGCGGTCACAGCCACGGTAAAGTTTACCGATTAGCTAATCCTGAGATCATAGAGAAATCCTCCGAGATGCAGACGCTCACGGACGGTTGTCTGTCTGTGCCGGATCAATATGCAGAAGTCTCCCGTGCACAGTCTGTCAAAATACGTTATCTTGATGAAAATAATGAGTCTCAAACCCTTGAAGCAGACGGTTTGCTTGCTTTTTGCATTCAACATGAAATCGATCATTTAAACGGTATTCTTTTTACGGATCATTTATCGGCCGTAAGGCGTAAACTTATTATTCAAAGAGCTATGAAGGTTATTGCTCGGTACGAGAAAGAACAACGCAACGCCTAAGTTCCTTGGCAGAGACGTTTATGGAGAGCCCCTTATGTTGAAAAAGCCTTTGCGCATTGCCTTTATGGGGACGCCTGACTTTTCCGTGCCGACTCTGCAGGCTTTGATAGAGTCTCCCCATGAAGTGGTCGCTGTTTATTCTCAGCCGCCCCGCCCTAGCGGTCGGGGGCATAAGGTGACTAAGTCTCCCGTTCAGCTTTTAGCAGAAGCAAATGATATTCCTGTTTTGACACCTAAATCCCTGAAGTCAGCTGAAGAACAACAACACTTTTCGAGTCTTAAACTTGATCTGGCTGTTGTGGCGGCTTACGGTTTGATGTTGCCCGAGGAGATCCTTAAGGCACCTCGTTACGGTTGTTTCAATATTCATGCCTCATTGTTGCCCAGATGGCGGGGCGCTGCGCCCATACAACGGGCGATTCTAGCAGGAGATTCTCGGACAGGCATTACCTTGATGCAGATGGGTATCGGTCTTGATACGGGTGATATGCTCGCAAAAGAAAGTGTGGCGATTACGGACCAAACAACGGGAGAAAGTTTGCATGATGTCCTTTCTCTCCTTGGCGCTAAAATGCTTTTACCTCTTTTAGAGTCCGTTGATCATGTATCCTCGGAAGCTCAAAATGACACGGAGGCAACTTACGCTGTTAAATTAACAAAAGCAGAGGCTGAGTTGGATTTTACCAAATCAGCCCAAGTTCTTGAGCGACAAGTACGTGCTTTTACACCGTGGCCGGGATCTTTTTTTAAGTGGCAAGATAAGGTGGTTAAGGTCCTAAAAGCTCATGTCATTCAAGGTGTTCAAGGGGATAAAACCGGGACTTTACACGTGACCAAAAGTGAATTTTCTATTGCATGCAAAGAAGGTTCCCTTGTCTTGGATTGCGTTCAAATTCAAGGCAAAAAGCCTATGGATATTTCGGCTTTTTTGAACGGATACGCCCCTCAAGACGGTGATGTTATCAAGGTAAAAGTTTAAGATGCCTCGTTATAAACTCACCTTAGAATATGACGGAACGGGCTATGTGGGGTGGCAACACCAACCGGATCTTCGTTCTATTCAACGAACCCTTGAGGAGGCCGTTTTTAAGTTCTGTCAGGAACGTACGGAAGTGTACGGCTCCGGTCGAACGGATGCGGGCGTTCATGCATTGGGTCAGGTGGCTCATATGGATCTTGAAAAACCTCAAGAGCCCTTTAAGATTCAACGGGCTTTAAATCATTATCTGGCTCAAGAGACTGTTGTTGTGCTGGCTGTTGAAGAAGTTTCACAGGATTTTCAT
>CAJDWK010000004.1_pt1 | contig 51647 bp, 56 predicted proteins | sample 7391621 | NCBI WGS metagenome assembly CAJDWK01 (sample SAMEA7055734, study PRJEB34461) | soil metagenome | biome: terrestrial ecosystem; feature: Peninsula; material: soil | place: Antarctica | collected 2016
TTAAAACTGAAAGCGTCTCGGAATCTCTCCCGAACCCCTCTCGGAGCCGCTCCCAAGCCCGTCTCCCGAACCCAGTAATAGCGTTATAGACTGACCGTCTCGAAGTGTCAACAAATAAACGCTTCTTTTTTTAAAAAAAAACATCCCCTCCTACTCGCACCAAAAATCACTCGGCCAGAAACTTTTGATATACCCTATAATTCGCCATAACACGCCAAACATAGGATCTGGTTTCCGAAAAAGGAATAAGTTCTATCCATGTTAAAAGATCAATTTCTCCGAGCCTTGGGTCTCCGTAACGCTTGAGCCATTTATCCGAATAAAGGGGCCCCGCATTATAACCGGACAAGGTGATTTCTTTATTACCTTGAAAACGTGCTAGCTTTTGTTCGAAATAAGCCGTACCCAATTTAACATTCATTTCGGGATTCTCGGTCAGATCCGCCACATCTATCTCAAGACCTAAATCCTTTGCGATGATTTGCGCCGTTTTAGGCATAAGCTGCATAAGTCCTCGTGCGCCGGCTCCACTTACGGCGTAGGGATTAAAGCCACTCTCTTTACGAATAATGGCGTTAATTAATGCCGGATCTTGAGAAGCCTTTGTTTCCGGTAAAACGGGGTAGGTTTCTTTATAGACATAAACAACCCCCGTCAAACGAGCCATATCACAAACATATTCGGGATATTCACGGTGGCAAAAATCAAGAAAGGCTCTTTTTTCCCCACTCCCCTTTAAGGTGTAATAAATCTTATAAAGAAAAGGGGCTATGTCTTGATAAGACTCAAGGGATTTTAAGAGCCGAATATATTTTATAAAGGGATGGCTCAGAACCTTTCCACGCTCCTCCTCTTTATAGTGCAGGCGAAAGAAAGAAAGTTCTAAATCTTGAGACGTAGCCTTAAAAGCTTCTTGTCCGTAAAAGGTTTGGGGATACTCTTTTGCTTTTGCAAACCATTTTTGAGCTTGGATCCTGTCTTTTTTCTTTTCATAGGCCTTAGCCGTCCAATAAGCAAAGCGAGACAAAGAGTCTTCATGAGAGAGATGCTTATAAGCAGGCTCGAAATAGCGCAAAGCCAAAACAGGATCGTCTAAAAAACACAAAGCCACAAAGCCCAAAAGATATTGGGACTCGATATACCCTTGTCCTTTAGTTAAGCCGTGGCGTCCCAATGCCTTAAAGACTTTTTTATAATCCTTAGTCACCAAAGCATCGCGTGCCGCAATATAACGCAGTCGCCAGAAACGCTCCGGCGATTGATCCAAGAGAGATTGATGTTTTTCAATAAAAGGATAGACATGCGAAGATTCCTTACCTTGAAGATACGTGAAATAGTCTTCAATGATATCCAAGCGTCGTTGTTCATAGGTTTTTAATTTTTCATAAAGCTGCGGCGCCTCATCTTGAGCTTCACAAAAGGCAAGGCGAACTTTAAGATACGAACGGATACTCGGCGCACAACTCTCAATTTGTCGCCGCACAACTTGATACTGTTTTTTCGCGAGAAAATGCTTGAGGCGTTTCAAGTGATGTTCTTGTTTGATCAAGCCTTCCCCAAGAGTTACAAGACGCACCTCTTGATCAAGGGTTAAAGGCATACGTTCCCACTCCCTCAAAATCACTTCTTTATAAAGCTCGAGCTTATTAAGCTTCTTAAGAGCGACTAAATAAATTTCAAGGGCCTCAAAACTTTTGGGATGATGGATTGAAAACCAATCCGCAACTTGCCTAGGCGGTATTTCAAAAGATAAAAATTTCTCGGCTGCTTTACGCACATCCCCAACCCAAGGCCAGTGGCTATAATGCTCCGTAAACTCAACATAATCAGAAAAAGCGACATCCCCTTGAGCATAGCGCAATTGCTTCCACCGCGCGAGATTCTTTAAGGTAGGGCACGTCCCCCGAGCTAATCCGTAGGACTTAGCATACTGCTTTTCCTTAAAGGCCTTAGCAGCCTCGGCGCAATTCAAAACTTCGGGGTTTTCGCCTAAGGCTTGAAATGCTATAAAAAGGGAGAGAATAAAAATATATTTTTGCATAGTTATAAGGTACTCTCCTTCCTAATGTTTGTGAATAGATTATAATAAGGATTCCAACGATGTTTAAAGGTGCTTTTACTGCCCTTGTGACCCCTTATAAAGAGGGAAAAATTGATCTCGAGGCTTTGCGTTCTCTTGTGGATTGGCAAATCAGAGAAGGCATTGACGGATTGGTTGCCTGCGGCAGCACGGGAGAGGCCTTTTTCCTCTCACACGACGAGCAAAAACAAGTTATTAAAACCGTCCTTGAGGTTGCAAATAAACGCGTTCCCGTAATTGCCGGCACCAGCGCGCTTACCCTCAATGAAACGCTCGCTCTCGCCAAACAAGCAGAAGGTATTTCCGTAAACGAATCTAGGGTTGACGGACTTATGATTGTCACCCCGCCGTATATGAAACCCACCCAAGCCGCCCTTTACGACTATTTCAAGGAGATCCACGACAACACCTCGACGCCTATCGTCCTTTATGACAACCCCGGACGAAGTGCCCGAGACCTTAGCAACGCAACCGTTATTGAGCTCGCAAAGTTGCCTCGCATCGTCTGTTTAAAAGATGCTACGGGAGACCTCACAAGGCCTGCGACTTTGCTGGAAAAACTCCCTGCCAATTTTACACTTTTAAGCGGTGAAGACGCAACGGCACCCGCTTATTTTGCACAAGGGGGCGTCGGTGTTATTTCTGTGAGCTCAAATGTCGCGCCTAATCTTGTTGCTACCCAATGGAAGGCTTGGTGTGAAGCAGACCTCAACCGCTTGAGCGAAACACGTACCCTCTTAAATCCTCTGCATCGGGCTATGTTTGTCGAATCAAATCCGGCACCTGCAAAATACGCTTTATCTCGCTTTGGTTTCTGTTTGCCGGATGTTAGAAAACCTTTGACGACGCTCACAAAACCGGCAAAAGATGTCGTCGATCAAGCCGTCACTCGTGCTGCCCTTCATTACCTTTATAAACCTTCTTTAGGGGCTCGGCATGGCTAAGCAAAAAAGAACCGAAGGCTACATTGCGGAAAATCGCAAAGCTCGCCATGACTATACCATCGAAGATTCTTTAGAAGCCGGCATCATGTTGTTGGGCTCGGAAGTAAAGTCCATTCGCATGCAAGGCGGTGTAAGCCTTGTGGAATCCCATGCCGGGGAGAAACAAGGGGATCTTTATCTTTTTAATGCTAATATTCCCGAATACAAAATGTCGAATCAGTTCAACCATGAACCTCGACGTCCTCGAAAACTGCTCCTTAAAAAGAAAGAGCTCAATAAACTGTCTGCGGCCGTCAAACGACAAGGTATCGCCTTGATTCCTTTGAAAATGTACTTTAACAAACGCGGACTTGTCAAACTTCTCCTTGGTATTGCGAGCGGCAAAAAGAAAGCCGATAAACGAGAAGCCGACAAACAGCGGGATTGGCAACGTCAAAAAGAACGCATCTTAAAAAATTCTTAGGGGTAACTCTCCACGGAGTAAACTCCGTGGTAGAAATCAGCTTTGCCAAGTTACGCCCTCTTAACTTCAGCATTCCCTATGTTTAACAGGCAAAATTATGATAGACTACGCCCATTGGATAATTCTCACCTTTAATCAACTTTGCCAATGTGAGGCGTACTTAGATGACTTTATGGCCCCTAATTTCAGCATTTGTCTTATGGAACACCGCAAATGCAGCAACCTACACTGATCTTGCAAAAACAGCTGTTGACCGTACAAAACAAAATGTGCGTTATGATCCAACCTACACTAAAATCCCCTATCCTATGGGAGATGTACCCTCAAATTTAGGGGTCTGTACAGATGTTATTATTCGCAGTTACAGGGCATTAGGAATTGATTTACAGAAACTTGTTCACGAAGACATGAAATTACATTTTAATAAATATCCAAAACTCTGGAATTTAAAACAGACAGATAGGAATATAGACCACCGTCGTGTACCAAATTTATGTGTTTTTTTTAAACGCCATGGAATATCTTTGGAACTAAGCAAGAAAGCAGAAGATTATAAACCAGGTGATATCATCACGTGGAATTTGGGAAAAAAAACAGGCAGTCTACCCCATATTGGCATTGTGACAAATATAAAAGTATCGAATAACGAGCACTATCTTATTGCCCATAACATAGGAGCGGGACCGGAATTGGAAGACGTTCTATTCAATTTTGAAATAACCGGTCACTATCGATATGGCCTTAAGGGCCAATGAAAGACCTCGCCTTTACAACTATCTTTGCAAAAGGGTCTCCTACAAAACATCCGTATCGATAATCGCACCGTACTCTTGGGGCACTTTGCGCTTGGTTTTTTTACGCTCCGGATGTGTTTCTTTCATAAACCAAAGGACAAGAGCCGAGGAGATCAAGCAGACCGGAATAACCAAAAGAGCAAAACGATAATCACCCGTTGTGTAAGCAGGAATGCCTGTATTCGTCATTTGCCCGTCCCAATGATAGTCAATAAGAAATCCGATAACGGGGTGGAAAATAATGCCCGTTGTCATGACGATCATGTTCACAAAGGCCAAAGACAAACCGCTCATTTTCAAAGGCATAATTTCAACAATGCTTGCAAAGGTAAGAACCTTAGCCGTATAAGCAAAGCCTGCAATAAAGAAAAGGATATAGAGCCAACTTAAAGAAAGGTCAAACAAGAAAATCGCAAGCCAGACACTTGAGGTTATAATAGTACCGATGAGCATGGGAAGCTTTCTCTTCCTTAGGAAGTCTGATAAGAATGCAAAAAAAGGACTCCCAAGCGCAGCGCCGATAAACATGGCAGAAACAACGGAAGCGGCTCTTGTTTCTGTTACGGAGGCAGCACGCTCTACGTAAGAAACCCCCCAAACAACACCAATGGTTGTGATAGGGATATACATAATCATGCCGTAAACCGCCACGACCCACGCTTGGGGTGTCTTTAAAATTCTAAGCATATCAATTAAAGGGTTTCTATTGGCGTAAAGATCGGGGAGCTCATCATGGTGATCAAGGTCAGGCTCATTACTCACAACAAAATAAATGATAATAGCAACAGCAATACCGACCATCGCCAGAATTTCCATAGTATGGGCCAAGCCCACGTTTAGAAGAAGAACTTTCAAAGGGGCTCCTCCGAGGGTTGCCCCGATTGTCCCAAAAAGCATCGTCATGGCCGTCACTTTCGCGACATGCTTGGGCTCCAGCCAAATGGTTCCAAGCTTAATAGTGCCAATGAGACCGCAAGCAGATCCTGCTCCCATGATAAAACGCGCAACTGCGGCCATAAAAGCCTCGTTTGTGTGACCGAAAAGATAACTTGCAAAAGCACACAAAACAGCAGCGCCACAAAGGAAAAAGCGAGGGCCCAAACGATCCATGGTTAAGCCGAGGGGAATCTGCATAGCCGTGTAAGACCAATAATAAACACCCATAATAGCGCCAAGAGCCGCCGCATCAATAGACAGTGTCATCATTAATTCGTCATTCATCACGTTAGGGGAAACACGAATCATGAATTGGTATAGGTAAAACAGCGCTCCGCAAGCCACGACCAACCAGCCGCGAATAGTTTGTTTTAAAGGGTTGGGGATTGCTTTCTCGCTATGAGAGGAGGTGCCGTCAAATTTATTTTTTATGTATGTCATAATTCCCCACGAATAGTTTGTTTTAAAGAGTGCGTGATTACTTTCTCGCTACGAGAGGAAGGGGCGTCAATCTTCTTTTCTATGTGTACCATAGGTCTACTGATACCAAATAAGAATTCCAAAATCCAGCCTATTCTTAATTCGCCGTTATCGACTAGAATAAGCGTTGATTTTTCAAGGCAAGTTTGTTAAAGATAAAGGTCTAAGGTACATGGCTGTATATATAGGGCTGCCTAATTACCTTTTTGATAATGAAACCTCTAACGTGAAAGAGAGATAAAATGCCCAAGATGAAAACAAAAAGTAGCGTGAAAAAACGCTTCAAGCTCACCGCAACAGGCAAATTAAAAATGGCCCAAACCGGCAAGCGTCATGGAATGATTAAAAGAACCAAAAAGTTCATTCGCCAAGCTCGCGGAACCACTATTATGTGTGAATCCAATGCAAAAGTGATTCGTAAATTTATGCCCTATGGCGACTAAGCCGTAACGGATACGACATTAATAACTTTATTCTTAAAGAGAGACTAATACCATGACAAGAGCTACAAGAGCCGTACCGGCGCACGCACGTCACAAAAAAATTCTAAAATTAGCAAAAGGCTATCGCGGCCGTTCCAGCACATGTTACCGTGTTGCCAAGCAAAGCGTTGAAAAAGCTTTACAATATGCTTATCGCGACCGCAAAGCCCGTAAACGCAATTTTCGCGCCCTCTGGATTCAACGCATTAACGCAGCTGTGCGTGAGCACGGCTTAACATATTCTGCGTTCATTAACGGCATTACAAAATCCGGCATTGATGTCGATCGCAAAGTTATGGCTGATCTTGCCGTTCATAACCCAAGCGCTTTTAAAGCCCTTGTTGACACAGCCATGAAAACAGTTGCCTAAATCGTCTTTAAAATTCATCATCAAAACAAAAGTCTTCCGTCTGAATTGATGGAGGGCTTTTTTTATGCCACACTTAATCCATGATATCCCCCGAACACCTTATTGCCCCCTTTGAGGGCCTCGTTACCCCTGACTTGCAAAGCGTTCTTTTGTCATGGATAAAAAACAGAATCTTTGAACGACGCGTTTCCGGTCATACCGTTAAAAACTATCTTCACGATTTAAAGAGCTTTTTTGAATTTCAAAAAGAACACCATAGTGCACCCTTAAAAATCAAAGACCTTTCCACCCTTAAACTCCAAGATTTTCGAAGTTTCTTAGCCTACCGTCTTTCAAAAGGCCTTAGTCACCGCTCTAACGCACGCGCAACCTCAGCCTTAAAGACTTTTTTCAAATACCTAAAAAAAAATCACGGTATTGAAAATCAAGATATTATAACCCTTCGTTCGGCAAAATTTTTAAACAGTTTGCCCCGTCCCTTAAATATTGATGAAGCACTTGCACTGATTTGCGACCCTTCCCTTAAAGAACAAGAGCCTTGGATTGAGGCACGCGACCAAACCCTCTTCACACTCCTTTACGGATGCGGTCTACGGATTTCAGAGGCCTTAAACCTCTCCGTTAACGACGTTAAAAATGCCACACGTTTCTTGACGATTAGGGGCAAGGGGAACAAAGAACGCCTTATCCCCCTTCTCCCCTTTATCACCCGAAAGATTGACGATTATCTCGCCAAACATCCTCAGCGAAATTGTCCGAGTGCTCCTTTATTTATTGGAAAACAAGGAGGGACTCTTAATCCGGCTGTGGCCCAACGCCAACTGAGACATTTGCGCCTTTCCTTGGGCTTACCTGAAACCGCAACGCCCCATGCTCTGCGTCACAGCTTTGCAACCCATCTCCTCCAAAACGGGGCTGATCTTCGCTCAATTCAAGAACTCCTTGGTCACAGCTCTTTGTCAACCACACAGCGTTATACCAAGATAGATCCGGGACATTTGTCTCGTGTTTATGAAAAAACGCATCCCCGTACTTAATTTTTTTACTAAATCACTTTTTTTGTTAAGGATTTAGAAATATTTCTTCTTCAGACTGAAAAATAGTTAATTGTCTTAGAGAAAAACATTTGAAGATAATTTATTTAAAATTATGTTGTTTTCGCGTGCATTTTTTTTTAAATGTTATAAGCTAAATCTAAGATCTTTTAAAACTACTTTAAACGCATATAAAAATGGAGATAAAATATGTACAAAAAACTAATTAGCGCCGCTGCAATGACCCTTGCCCTTGTAGGCTGTGATCGTAACAACGATCCCAAGCCTATGAACGATTTCACGTTCCAAGGTACTTATGAACCCGGTTCTTACGAAGACTTTAAACAAAATGCGGGGGATCGTGTCTTTTTTGCCCTTGCAAGTTCAAATCTTTCAAAGGATTCAAAAGCTGCATTGGACAAGCAAATCGAATGGCTAAATAAATATCCTAACACAATATTTACGATTGAAGGCCATGCCGATGAACGCGGCACATCCGAATACAACCTTGCTCTGGGTGATCGTCGTGCGCACTCTGTTCGCCGATATATCCTAGCAAAAGACATCTCAAAAGCCCGTATCAGCACAGTAAGCTTTGGTAAAGAGCGCCCTGATGTCACAGGTAATAATGAAGCTGCTTGGTCTAAGAACCGTCGCGCCGTAACTGTGATCCATTAAGATTTTCAAAGGGTGTATTAAGGAATAACTTAACTGCATTCTCTGAATAAAGTGAGAAAGGTCGGACGAGAAGTCCGGCCTTTTTTAGACTGTAAGATGATGGAATTCATTGCAAACAGCCTAAAAAAAGCGGTTTTGAGATGATTTTTTCCCTCTTGTCTTTTTTAAATTTGCAGTATAGGCGTTATGAATAAAGTGTTTTAAAAATTTAAAATGATAAAAGAGTCCCAAAAAGACTTTTTACGGATTACTCCGGTATTTTTAAAACTATTTTGCTCCAAGCAACGTCGGTAAAGCCTATGGTTATAGTAGAAGAGCGCAAGAGCGACGACGTCCGAGACTTTTTAGGGAGCAACCGAGTTGTGCTGAAAATTCATTTTAAGAACTACTATGAGGCAACCGAATGCTAAAATACAGCTTTAAAAAAGACGTGCTTAACCATGCTTGAAATTTTTACGACCCTTGCCGATTTTATTACCTTCAGTCTTCTCAATATTGACAAAAAAGCCCATCTGGCCAAAGCCGTCCATTTCTTTATAGAAGATACAACGAAAATATTTTTCCTTATTACAACATTAATGCTGCTTGTCGGCTTTTTACGATCTTGGGTATCTCCTGAAAAAGTGAGGCACTGGCTGGCCGGCAAACCAAAAATTATTGCCTACCTTCTGGCTGTGACTTTGGGAGCCGTCACGCCTTTTTGTTCTTGCTCATCCATTCCCTTGTTTATTGCCTTCTTAAGCTCAGGCATTCCCCTAGGCGTGACAATGGCTTTTCTTATTACATCGCCCATGGTGAATGAAGTCGCGGCAATTTTGTTTGGGGAAGCAATAGGTTGGGGTTTTACCTCGGCTTATATCGCCGTGGGCATGATTACAGGCATCCTCGGCGGCGCAATTATCGATGCTTTCAAACTAAACAAATGGGTCGAGCCCTTTGTTTTTACGGCTAAAATGGCTATAAATGACCCGGACGAGCCTGCTATAAGCCTTAAAAAAAGATTTTATCACGCTTGGGCGGAGACGGCAGACATACTAAAACGTGTCCGGCTTTATGTTGTAATTGGTGTTGGCGTTGGTGCCGGAATCCATGGATTTGTACCTCAGGAATGGTTTATTGAGCATGCGAGTGCGCAGAATTTCTTTGCCGTGCCACTGGCCGTATTCATAGCAGTTCCGCTTTATTCAAATGTTACGGGGATCGTGCCGGTGGCAGAAGTTTTAATTGCCAAAGGATTGCCCGTTGGAACGACACTCGCCTTTATTATGAGCACAGTAGCGATCTCATTACCTGAACTGGTCATTTTGCGAAAAGTTCTAAAACTCAAGATGTTAGTCTTTTTTACGACTTATCTGGCAATAGCTTTTATCATCGTCGGTTATATGTTTAACCTCTTATATTAACAAAAAGAAGGAAAAAGATAATGAAAAAAGTGGAAGTATTCGGCACAGGATGCAGCAAATGCGTCACTACCGAGAATATGATTAAAAATAAAGCAACTTCCATGGGAGTTAATATCAACCTGTGCCATGTCTATGATCCGGTTGATATCGCTTCGCGTGGCATTCTGAGCACCCCTGCCGTCATGGTTGACGGCAAACTTGTGCATAAAGGCAGTCTGCCCGATGAGGCGGAAATTGAAGAATGGTTAAAGTAGAAGAATTATCAACAAACGCTTTTTTCCGGCAAATAAAGCGCTTATTCTTTGCCTTTATACTTTGCACATATAATTTGTTTCTCCCATCCTAGGGGGTGAATCTATCCAATTCTAAAAAATTGCTGAAAAACAACACATAGAAAAATTGACAAAGAGTTTTGCCAAGCTGATTAAAATAGGATAGCTTTGATAATGTAGTCTTTTCAAAAAGTTTCCGATCTAGGCGCTAGCAAGGGAAAGCCGTCAAGAAGAGTCCTTGATGAAAAGTTTCGAGTGCCCGCCTTACGAAAGAAATTTCAAGAAGACGCTAAAAAGAGCATCACGCAAAAGCAATCCGATCTATATGCCGCACTTCAAGCTGAAAAGTTTGATACAGATATATCAAGTCAAGTTTGGATGTCTTTAAAGGGATACGCTGCTAAGCTCGCCTATAAAAAAATATGTAACGCCTATCAAAAAGCCTATATAAATGCCATGCTCTCACTCGACCCCGTACGGCAAGATCAACATAAAAAATTTGAACCTTTTGCAGAACCTTTTACCGATGTGTTGTCCTTGAAGACACCCATGGATGATGAGGAATTTATTGATACTCAAAAGAAGATGCAAGAATGGGATCCAAGCATTGATGCCTCTAAGGTTTCAGCAGCCGGAAATGCTTTTAACGAAGCCAAATCGGACTTCGCCTTTGCCCACAAAAACTTGAACGCCGGATTGCAAGATCTCATAGAAACGGCGCGTAAAAAACAAAAACGCAGCGACGCTTTTTCCTCAAATAACTTCATTGATAAAGTCACGGCTCGCGGTCGAAAATCTGCCCGATCTCTCTATTGGAATCTAATGGGGACTTTCTTTGACTTTAGATTGAACGCATAGAACCAAAAAAGACCTCTTCTTTTAGAGGTCTTTTTTTTAGGAAAGAGATCAACCGATTTCTAGAAAAAATAGGCAATTTTAAGCGATAAAACACCATGGCTAGGTTGGACGGTTTTTGCAACTTCCCTAGACCGTACAACGATAGCTCCTAAGAAATCTTGATCGCTAATATTGATCACCTGCTTGCTTTTTGTGCTGCGATAAAGGGTGTGGATATAGTCAACACTTACTGCCGTATTTTGCGTTACGGGAAATTCAGCACCTCCGCCAAAGGAAAACCCTAATGAGCCTTTACTCACATCAAAGGATCCCACGGGGTTGCCGTCAAAAAGCTGTTTTGTTTTGTGGCTCCACCTTGCATAAGTCGGCCCCATAACACCGTAAAACATTATCTTATCCCACGGTTGGTATCCTATTTTCACAAGGCTCGAGATATAGGATTTTAACTTAAATTCGCCAACAACGGAATAACGCCCCCTTAAAAAAAAGTGAGAGCTATCTTTGGTATCCGAGTAATGCCAACTCGTCATAAGTCCAAGGTACCATTGCTTACCTATAAAAGAACCAAATTCAATGAAAGGTGCTATTTGAAGATTGCGTTGCATATGGTGAGAGTGGTTAAAATTTGCCTGACCATAGGGCGTGAAGTCTTGTTTTAGCCGGGCAGATAGGGTGGTGTATTCACCGGAGACGCCTCCGCCGATACGAAAAAATTTTCTCTCTTTTGAGGGCGTTTTAGAAGGTGACTCTTGTCCTTCTGCCCTATCGCCCGTTACTAAAAACAAAGCGCTTAAAACCATAAAAAAAACAGTTTTTTGTGAAAAAATTTTAACTAACATAGAGAATTTCATGGGGGTCACTTTTTTAATTGAGGGGCAAGAAAGAAGGCGCCTTCATCACAAAAGCACCTTCAAAAGAGTAATCTTAAAAGAGATCTTTCTCGACCTCATCAACGCCCGCTGTTTGACCTTCTAAATGAGTTGAAGTTGACGCTCTTGCAACTTCCGACGCCTTTCTTTCAAGGATGACTTCCATTTCTTGAATGGTTCGTTCTTTTGCCTCTAAAACCTGCTGTAACCTATTTTTTTCCAATTCACTTCTCAAGTAAGCAATTTCTTTGTCGGAAGCTTCTTTTTGCAAGCGTTCCACATTTCTAAGACGACTCTCTTTAACGGCGTCAAGGTCTTCTTGAGCTTTGCCAAGGGCGTCTTGTTTTTCTAAAAGAAGCTGCTGTTGCACTGCATAAGATTCTTTTTGTCCTGCCAGTTCGGCTTCTTTTCTTGAAAGAATGCGGCTTTGTCGTTCCAACTCTTCTGCGGTTTGCTCTCCTCTTTCCGTTGCAAGACGTAGAGCTTCTTTCTCCGTATCAAGACGTTCTTGAGCGCGTTCATGTGCCTCTGTTTCTTGATCAAGAGTTTCCCGTAGTTGAGAAATTTGGACGGCCAAAACCTCTGATTGCTCACGTAAGGCGCTTGCTTCGGCTTCCGACTCAGCTTGAATTGCCCGGATTCTACCCTCAAGCGCTTCTTTTTCCCCGTTAAGAGCTTGAGCTCTTTCTTGGCTTTCTCTTAAGTGAGCCTCCAACGCTTCTTTTTCTTGGGTAAGATCGGAAATTCTTACTCTTGCTTGCACAACTTCTCCTGAGAGGCTCTCGCTACGAAGCTGATTTTCTTCCGCCCTCTCTCTCATACGAGCAAGTCTTTCTTCTTCTTCCACTAATTGAGCTTGAAGATGCGCTGCGTTTTCTCTTGCTTCTGCCTCAATAAGGCGTTTTGCACGACTTTTTGAAATTTCTGCTTTTGCATGTTGCTCTCCCGTAAAAGGAGAAGAAACAGCTGTATGTCGTCGAAGAACAGAATGATAGTTCGGTGTCCCTTCAAGAGGCCGTTCTGCAAAAGTTTGACGAAGACGTATGGGGGTACGAGGATCCTCCTGCTGATCTGATGCCATGGCTTGTAAAGCCGCAAAAGAAGTTGCCATCAAGGTTAAGGCGAGTATTTTTTCATTTTATTTTCCTTAAGAGGGGTTAGAGTTAAAAATTAAGGTTAGTATTTAAGATAAAGATAGGTACCAAGGAATGTAAGACCTGCCCCCACAACAACGCCGACGGAGGTATAAAATATCTTTGTGTAAAACGGCGTGGCACATTTTTTTGCTCCGTCAGTACCGTTAACGTTAAGGAGGGGACTGTTCTCGGTTGCGCTTTGACTTTCAAGATCAATAAAAACCTCAGCAGAATCGCGCTCAATGGGAAATTGATTTTGCAGTCTTGCTTCCGCACTCTCATATGCTTCTGTTTTTTCTTGTAAAAGACGGCTTAAGTTATCGCTACGATCCTGTTCTCTTTCCAATGAACTCGTTATCCTTTTCAAAAGGCCCTTTAGATCGGCATGTTCTCCGATAAGAGCCGTATGCTCGTCATAGAGTTCTTTTAAATAGGCGACAACGATCTTTTGTTGTTGCCAACCCAATTGAGCTTCCCCTTTTACAAACTCGAGGAATTTATCCCCTTCTCTGTCTAATACAACTTGATAAGCCGCCTCGTCTCCCAGAAACTTAAGAGCCTTAAGAACCGGACGAAAAGCCTCACGTGCCTCATCACGTTTACCTTCCCATTTCGCCAAGCTCACTTTGGCCTGACGTTGAGGAGCCCCCTCCTCACTTTCTTCAGCAAAACTTGCCTGTGCCATTGTGCTCATTCCGAGCAAAAGGAAGACTAAAAGGAAGCTTTGTTTTTTTTGTGTTTGCAGGATTAAGAATTTCATCATTATCAAATTATGCCAAAATGTCAGGTTCATAACGATAGATATATGACTTTAAAGAATAATTCAAGATGAGTTTTTGATAAATTTTAAATTAATTATATAAAACTTTAATAATTAAAATTTTATATAAATTTATTACAGTCAAATCCGGATCGGATAGAGGATATAAATCATCAAGGAAGGCCGCTTAAAAGGCTATTTAAGACTTAAAGCCATTTATGTTCATGGGTTTCTTGTTTCATATAGTGAAGGAATGTTTGAATACGCTTTGATTTTTCAAGACGCTTGGGATAAACACAAAACGAATCTACAGTAGGCCCTTTAAGCTCGGGCAAAACAGGCACAAGGCGGTTTTTGCGTAAAAGAATATTTTCCTGTGCGAGGGTCACGATGCCATGACCCGCTTCCGCTGCATAATATAAATTATTCACCGTCAAATAAGGCTCATGCTGTTGCCCCTTAGGCATTCCGAGACCCAGATGCCAATTAATATTCAACATAGGATGATCATGGTCTCCATAGGAAATAAGCTGATGGTCTTTTAAGTCTTCAACGGTTTTGGGCGTTCCGTGCTGCAATAGGTATTCCGGGCTTGCAAACAAAGAAAGATTAAGAGTTAGTAATTTCTCGCCCAATACCTCTGCACCTTCCGGAATAAAAGGTAGTAAAGCGATGTCGGCTTCACTTCGTGAAAAATCGGGCACACCGTCAAAACTTTTAATACTCAATCTAATAGCCGGATTGTCATCAAGAAAAGGTTTAATGAGCTTAATAATGATGGTCCCAATCCAACCCGACGGTGTTGTTATTTTAATAAGCCCTTCAGGCTTTTCGCTATCTAAGGTGATAATAGATTTAATCCCTTCAAGCTCTTTGAAAACGGTGTGACATGTCTCGAGGAGTTTTTCTCCTTCCGGTGTTAGGGTCATGCCCTTCGGGTGGCGCACAAAAAGCTTTACCTTTAACCAATATTCCAGATCCGAAATATGACGACTAATGGCTGAAGGACTTAGATGCAAGCCGCAATTGGTAAAGCTCTTGGCCATTCCGGCATGATGAAAGATACGTAATTTATCCAGATTCAAAGTCCTAACTCCATATTATTATTCTCACTTTACACAATATATATAAAAAAACCCTTAAGGAAAGTCAAAAAATAGGAAAAAACCTATAAAGTCCTTGTGATTAAAGAAATGAAGAGACATAATAAGAACCATATTAAAAAAGGAAACATATTCTTTTCAATGACCGTAACTCCCTTTGACTTTTCCTCTCTGGAACAAGACTTCCCCCCCAGAAAAATCTTAACGCGCAAAGTCGCTTTAGAGCCTCTCCTGCATTTTTTAAAGGAAATTGGCGACCCGCAAAAACATCTTCCCCCAACCGTCCATGTCGCAGGAACTAACGGCAAAGGTTCAACCGTTGCCATGTTGCGTGCCGTCTACCAAGCCCAAGGATATAAAGTGCACGTCGTTACCTCACCGCACCTTTATGACATTACCGAGCGCCTTGTTCTGGCTAATACTCAAGTCACCCGAAAGGCTCTGTGGAACGCCCTTAAAGAACATGAGTCCCTTGCTCAAAAACATAACTTGAGTTGGTATGAGATTCTCATTGGCGTTTTTTTTATCTTAGCGTCACAAACGCCGGCCGATCTTATGCTTCTTGAAGTCGGCCTTGGAGGTGAATTCGATGCGACTAATGTCATAGATGCCCCTGCTCTTTCCCTTATCACGCCTATTTCTTCAGACCACCACGATTTTCTAGGAAATGATTTAGAAACGATTGCAAAGGCCAAAGCCGGCATTATAAAAAAAGGTTGCCTTTCTTTATCCTCTCCTCAAATACCGGTCGTAAAAGCCGTTTTGGAAAAAACCGCTCGGAAACTCAATAGTCCTTTTTACTGCGTTTCCTTAAATAAAAAAACGGCGCCAAAACCTAACCTTTTAGGAGAGCATCAACGAGACAACGCTCAATTAGTCCTAAAAGCCGTGTCGCTTTTGCAAGACAGATTACCGGTGGATCAAAAAGCTATTAAAACCGGTCTGCAAAACATTGTCTGGCCCGGTCGCTTGGAACTTTTAGCACAAAAAGAAGGGGTGAATTTATGGTTTGATGTGGCTCATAATCCGGCCTCTGCCCAAGCTGTTCATGATTTTTTCATCCGACGTTCCGGAGAAAAATGCCTGCTGTTTGCCTTGTTACAAAGTAAGGATGCCAAAGAAACTTTAAAACCTTTAGCGGAAACTTTTGAGCATCTTATTTTCTTCACGCCAAAGGATGCCGACGGCTATCATTCTGCAGCGGTACTTGCCGACATAAGTAAAGAACTTGGCAAAGCAAGCGACATAGATATGTCTCTCAAAGATGCCTTAAAGAAAGCTTTACGTCTCAACCCTAGTGACATCCTCATCGCAGGATCTCACTATTTCTCGGCAGAGCTCAAAGATTTAAAATAGTATGCACCCGTTAACTTACTCCTCAGGAAAATAAGTCTTCCCAAAGGTCTGCTAAGGGGGATCCTTCCGTAAGCTGATCTTTTACACGGTAAAAAACATAAAGGTCGGCATAACTTAGATAAAAAGAATTGCGTGCTAATGCTTTTATGCCTCGGCAGGGTTCGGTAGACCAAATATGCGGCTCGCCATAACAAGCCTTGTGCCACTTCAGACCTTCATTATCAAGGAGTCGTGCTACATCATCTTGAGCAATACTTTCTAAGCTATTTCCTCCCCTGTGGGAGAATTTATAGGAAACGCCTTGCTCCTTATTGCGTTGAAATTCTTTAGCTAACATCACGAGGCAAGGATGCGTTTGCCACCACGGCTGTTCCTCACTTTCTTCACTCGCTACTTCTGCGACGGGAAAAGCCGTCGCATTTGCATCAAATTCAATAAAGAAAAGGGGAAAAAGCATGAAATAAGGTAAACGAAAAGAATCTATCATATCAAAAGAGCTCCATATTATTTTTAGCTTTAGCAGATTTTGGCAAAAATCACTATAAAATTATTTTTGCTTCAATTTTTTTCCTAAAAACAGGCTTTCATCTAAGGCACGGCGATGTTTCTTGCAATTAATCTTTTCTTTACGTATAGTGCACTATCATTAATCACCGATATATTTTATAGAAAAGCACTTTCACATGACATCCCTAAGAAACATTGCCATTATTGCCCACGTTGACCATGGAAAAACAACCCTTGTGGACGGCCTTTTCCAGCAAAGCGGTATGTACCGTGACAACCAAGCTGTACAAACCCGTGCTATGGACTCCAATGATTTGGAGAAAGAACGCGGCATTACAATCCTTGCAAAATGTACCTCCATCGTCTGGCACGACCACCGCATTAACATTGTTGACACCCCCGGACACGCGGACTTTGGCGGCGAAGTAGAGCGTATTTTAACGATGGTAGATACGGTCTTGTTGCTTGTGGATGCCGCTGAAGGGCCTATGCCCCAAACTAAATTCGTGCTAAGCAAAGCTCTAAATTTAGGCCTAAAACCCATTGTCGTTATTAACAAAGCAGATAAGCCCGATGCCCGTGCCGATTGGGTTCTTGATGAGATTTTTGATCTTTTCGTTAGCCTCCAAGCCAACGATGAACAGCTTGATTTTCCCGTAATTTATGCGTCTGCTAAAGAAGGCTGGGCCGTTAACGAGCTCTCCGAACCCCGTGAAACCTTAGAGCCTCTCTTTAACGCTATCATCAAGCATGCGCCCGAGCCTAATTGCGATAAGAATGCTCCTTTTTCAATGCTTGTTACGATGCTCGACGTTGACCCGTATTTAGGCCGTATGCTTACAGGACGGGTACTCAGCGGTATTGCAAAATTAAATATGCCCGTTCACGCCTTAGACCTTGACGGTAATGTTGTCGAGACGGCTCGACTTTCTAAGTTGCAAGCTTTCCGCGGTCTCAAGCGCGAGCCCGTCGATTTTGTTGAGGCCGGTGACATCGTGGCCATTGCAGGTCTTGAAGATGCTACCGTTGCAAACACAATTTGTGATCCTGAAATAAAAACACCTATAAAAGCCCAACCCATTGATCCGCCGACACTTTCTATGACTTTTTCTATTAATGATTCCCCTTTAGCGGGCCGTGAAGGGAAAAAAGTAACAAGTCGCTTGATTCGTGACCGCCTCATGAAGGAAAATGAGAGCAATGTGTCTATTCAAGTTACACCGACGGAAGATAATGATTCTTTTGAGGTTGCCGGTCGAGGAGAGCTACAATTAGGTGTTTTGATCGAAAACATGCGTCGCGAGGGCTTTGAACTTTCCGTAAGCCGTCCTCGTGTTGTTTATCGCACCGACGAAGCCGGAAAACGCCTTGAACCCATTGAAGAAGTCGTCATCGATGTCGATGAGGAATTTTCAGGAGCGGTAATGGAAGGCCTTGGCCTAAGACGTGCAGAAATGACCGACATGGCGCCGGCCATCGGCGGCAAAACACGTATCAAATTTTTAGCACCGTCACGAGGGCTTATCGGATATCAAAGCCAATTTATGACGGAAACACGCGGCACCGGTGTGATGACACGCTTGTTTAACTCTTACGTTCCCTTCAAGGGCCCCATTGAAAAACACCGTAGCGGTGTCTTGATTTCAACGGGACAAGGCCAAGCTGTTGCTTATGCCCTCTTTAACCTTGAAGATCGTGGGTTTTTCTTTATTGAAAGCGGTGCAGATGTTTACGAAGGCATGATCATCGGGGAGCATAACAAGAGCAACGACTTGGTCATAAATCCCCTAAAAGGGAAACAACTTACCAATGTTCGAGCTTCCGGTAAAGACGATGCTATTCGTCTCTCAACACCTAGGAAACTTACCCTTGAGCAAGCCTTGACCTATATCGAAGACGATGAGTTAGTTGAAGTTACCCCCAACTCCGTCCGTTTACGCAAACGTTACCTTGACCCGAATGTACGTAAAAGAGAAAGCCGCAAAGAGGAATCCTAGTCGATAGAGGAAAAATATGATTGATATTGCAGGGTACATCCTCGCAGCTTTTATGGGGTTGACCTTAGGCATGATCGGCGGTGGCGGATCGATTCTAACGGTTCCCATATTTGTTTATGTCCTTAGCATTAATCCTGTAAAATCGACAAGTTATTCTCTTCTTGTGGTGGGCTCTGCCGCTCTTTTCGGTGCTCTTCGTTATCATTTTAAAAACCTGGTTAACTATAGAGCCGCAGCAATCTTCGGCCTTCCTTCCTTAGTTTCGGTCTATTTAACAAGGCGCTACCTCATGCCGGCGCTTCCCGAAGAGATCCTTGTTATTAACGGCTTTCTTGTTACCAAAGCCATTTTTATTATGGTTCTTTTTGCATCTCTTATGGTAACGACCGCTTATTTTATGATTCGCTCTAACGGCAAGCCAACGCCCCCTCGTAACACTCATTTAACCGTTCGAAATCTGCTTGTCGTTGCCGTGGAAGGCAGCATGGTTGGGATTGTCACAGGTATTGTCGGCGCAGGAGGCGGCTTTTTAATTGTACCTGCCCTTGTGCTCTTAGTAGGCTTATCTATGAAAGAAGCCGTTGCAACGTCCTTATTGATCATTGCCCTTAAATCCCTTGCAGGCGTTATAGGTGATCTTCAAGCACACGTCACTTTTGATTGGATTTTCTTGGGCTATTTTTTGGGCTTCACCCTAGGGGGTATGTTTTTGGGAACTTATCTTGCTCACCGCGTTTCCGACGGCAAACTCAAAAAAACATTCGGTTGGTTTGTGCTTATTTTAGGGGTAATGATGCTCTGCGGACAAATCAGTCAGATATAATGTCATTCCAAAACCGTCCCGAACGTCGTTACTGCGCTCCTCACCTATACGGTATAGGCTTCGTTGCTAGCGCCTAGATCGGAACATTTTTGAAAAGACATTATAGTTAAATAGTTAATCGGGTATAGAACAAACTTGCATCCCTATTTTGACAGCAGGGCGAGCAAGGCAAGATTCAAGCCAACGGGAAACGTTTTTAAATTCTTTAAGATTGAGATGATCCTCGGCCTTATAGTAAACCCTTAAACAATCCACCCATGGGAAAATCGCCATATCGGCAATGGTGTACTCAGAGCCGGCAATATAGGTTTTGCTTTCCAGTTGCTTATCTAACACGGCCAATAACCTCCGCGTTTCTATTGTATAGCGGTTTATAGGATAAGGGTGGTCACATTTTTCTTTGGCATAGCGATAAAAATGACCGAACTGACCAAACATCGGACCTACCCCGGCCATCTGAAAGAAGAGCCACTGGAGAGTCTGACACCGTAACCTTGGATCCCGCGGTAAAAACTTCCCTGTTTTCTCAGCCAAATAAAGCAAAATAGCTCCCGACTCCATGATACTTAGAGGATTCCCGTCGGGGCCATAGGGGTCGACAAGCACAGGAATTTTAGAGTTAGGATTGAGAGTCACAAAGCTTTCTTCAAACTGTTCTCCTTTTGTAATATCGACGGTATGAGCTTCATAGGATAAACCCATTTCTTCCAACGCGACGCTTACTTTTTGGCCGTTCGGCGTATTTAAAGAATAAAGTTGTATTTTTTTTCCAAGCATCATGAACCGCCCCTAAGAAATACCACAAGCCTTGCAAATGGCATCATAAGCTTTTAAAGACCCCGCCAAAGAATAGGTATCCTTTGTTTTCGTTCCTCGAGCAGATTTGCCTTCAACGATCATCTCGGAACCCGTTTTCGTAATTTGATCTGTCATCATATTATCGGTTTTGGCATCGGCGCACCAAGCAACTTCTCCTTCCGTAAAGAGATTTACAACTTTGTTACCCTTACCCGATTTAACAATTACCTTAACTTCATCGCCTTTTCCAAACGCATACCCCGCATGAAGGCTCAAAACATTTTTACTGTTTATTTTGGGTCGATGGGTCACAACCGCATACACATTGCCGCGCTTTGTATATTTTCCTTCACTCTTTTTAGCAAGACTCACCATATAGCACACATCCCCTTTCTTATAAGCATGCCAAGAATCAAATTTTCCAAGAGTCTTGGGGGTTTGCGCAAGGACAATTGTCGGAGCAATCACAAGGGAAATAAAACAAGAAAAAGAAAAACGAGAAAGGATCATAGAAAAGAGCTCCTGAACAGTGAATTTTATGTACATCATTTTATAACATGAAAGAAAGTTTTTTGTAATTGCCTTTTTAGTTGCCAATTTAATTTAACTAAACATTAACATGTTTATGTGTAAAGTTAAATTGTTATGGACATTTGTTAAAACAACCGAAAATATAGGAGATTTAAAATGATTCGTAATATTTTAATTACAGCAAAAACAATTTTATTTTTACCGGTATCAGCGTCTGCAGAAATTCCAAGCGTCGACGAGCTAAAAGATCCTTACAACCCAACCTACGGTTTGCACTTAGAGAGAGTTGATATCCGTCAAAAAGCTTTACGCAAACAAGGAATAGCAAATGACATCTCAACAAAAATTGTTTTATTTAGGGTACAAAAAGCCCTTCTGAAAGAACTGATTGAGGAAAAACTTGCCCTTATCGAGAACATTAATAAAAAGGAAGGAAAAACAAGTCCTAGAAAAAGCACAAGGGACAAAATTAAAGCCGAAATTGTCGCTTTAAAGCAAAAGAAAGACGATATTGATGTAAAAATTACAACCTATAGAGAGGTACAACGTAAAGCAGGAAAGCTTATTATGGAGACATTCGGTCTTAACTCGACACAACTCGCAAACATCCCGCCAAAAGCAAAACCCTCGGAAAACTAAGAAAAGAACGGCGAAAAATCGTCGTTGCGGGTGCTTCGCATAACGACAAACCCGACCGTCTATAAAAGCCTCCGCAGAGGGGGTTTTATAGAACCTACCTTCCACCCTAAAACTATGTTAAACTATTTTTAAAACAAAAAGCAAGACATAGACCGCTCTATGATAGCTCTTCAACCCATCTTTTTTACCATTGGTTTTTTCTTAACCGCTCTTGCCGGAATGATGATTATTCCAACGGTTACCGATTGGATGCAAGGAGACTATAATTGGCGCCCCTTTGCTATTTCGGCACTCATGACAGGATTCATCGGCCTGCTTATGACTTTTTCCAATCGTCCCTCCGGCCCGACAACTTTAACCATTCGAGAAACTTTTATTCTAACGGCTGCAACATGGCTTGTTGTCTCACTTTTTGCTGCAATCCCCTTTATTCTAACAAACACAACGGGCTCTAACACGGATTCCTTTTTTGAAGCTATTTCAGGCCTCACAACAACAGGTTCAACGGTCATCAAGGGGCTTGATTTTACCTCCCACGGTATCTTGTTATGGCGCGCCCTTTTGCAATGGTTCGGCGGTATCGGAATTATCGTCATGGCCTTTACGGTTATGCCTCTTTTGAAAATTGGAGGCATGCAACTTTTTCGAAGCGAGTTCTCCGACCGCTCGGAAAAAGTTATGCCGAGGGTTTCCCAAATTGCCTCGGCTATTGTTCTAACTTACTTATTTTTAACCATGCTTTGCATCGGTCTTTTATACGCAGCCGGCATGACTTTTCTGGAAGCCGTTTGCCATGGATTCAGCACCCTTTCAACGGGTGGTTTTTCTACATCCGATGCGTCGGTTGCTTATTTTAACAGCCCTCTTATCGAATGGATTATCATTGTTTTTATGTTTATCGGCGCCACAACTTTTGTGTTATTTGTTAAAATGATCCAAGGACGCCCTCTGGCCGTTTGGCAAGATAACCAAGCACGCCTTTTCATTAAAGTGCTCATCGGATGTGTAGCCGTCATGACCCTTTGGCGCATTTCAAAAGATATTCCCGCAAGCCAAGCTCTTCGAGAATCAGCCTTTAACATCCTTTCCATTATTACGACAACAGGTTTTACAACGGCGGATTTCACCTTTTGGGGCACCTTTCCGACCATGTTCTTTTTCATCTTAATGATGGTTGGCGGCTGTACGGGTTCAACATCAGGCGGTATTAAAATTCTACGTTATCAAATTATGTTTGCTGTGGCGAAATCTCATATTTATCAAATACGACGCCCTCACAGAATTTTTCCCCCAACTTACGAGAATAAGCCTATCCCCGATGTCGTCTCTATCTCCGTCTTTACTTTTTTTGCTCTTTATATTGCAAGTTTCGGATTGTTGATCATGGGTCTTGGCCTCTATAACCTTGATGTATCGACCACTCTTTCTGCTGCGGCCAGCGCTTTGAATAACATTGGCCCCGGTTTTGGATCGACCATCGGCCCCAGCGGCACATTTACGTCTCTCCCCGACGGGGCAAAATGGATGCTTATGGCGGGGATGATTCTCGGGCGTCTTGAATACATTACTTTTCTCATTCTTTTTGTCCCAAGTTTTTGGAGGGATTAACAGGTTTATCAATACCCCTTGCAAAGTCTCTTTTAAGGTATTAAAGATTGAGGATGCCGGAAAAAAAATGCCCTCTTACAAAAAAGCCTAATACCGTAAGCAAAGACCTTGTCACCTTAGGGTTAATCATCAGCTTGTTCTTCGGGATTTTTTTAGGCACACGCCCCCTATCCGTTCCCGATGAGGGTCGTTACACGGAAATTCCCCGCGAAATGGTTGAGACCGGCGACTTTGTGACCTCTCGCCTAAATGGCGTGAAATACTTTGAAAAGCCGCCTTTGATTTATTGGTTTGCGGCAACATCCGTTAAAGCCTTTGGCATCAACGAGTGGGCGTTGCGGTTTTGGCCCGCTATTTTTGCGCTCTTTGGCTGCCTTGCCACCTACCTTTTTGGGCGGCGTTTTTATAGCCGGCAAACCGGAATTGCAGCATCGCTGATTCTGGCAAGCAGTTTACTTTATTATGCCCACAGCCGAATTTTAATCTTGGATATGCCGGTTTCTGTCCTTTTAACAGGAGCTTTATTTACCTTTTTTGCAGCCGTATTTGAGAAAAATAAAAACCGAAAACGACTGCTGCTCGCCGGGTTTTTTACCTTGTCTGCAGGCGCTTTGATGACCAAGGGCTTGTTAGGAATTGTTCTTCCGGGGGGCATTATTCTCTTGTGGTCTCTTTTTTATAAACGCTCGGATGCCTTAAAACTCGCTTTTAACCCGTGGGGGATTTTTCTCTTTCTAGGCCTTGCCCTGCCATGGCATATTCTAGCCTCTCTTCGCAATCCCGAGTTTTTTGATTTCTATATTATCCACGAACAAATTTTGAGATTTCTCACAACGGTTCATAAGCGTTCCCAACCTTTTTGGTTCTTTATTCCTATTATTTTTCTAGGCCTTTTTCCATGGATTGCGTTCTTGCACAAATCCCTTGTGGAAACTTATAATACCCTCAAAACCAAAGCCGAAACCCATCTAACGGATGCTTTTCTCGTCATCTGGATCGTGTTTATTTTCCTGTTTTTTTCAGCCTCCAGCTCAAAATTGATCCCTTATATTGTACCGGTATTCCCTGCTTTTGCTTTACTCCTTGGACGAACCGTTTCAAAAGCTTGGTCAAACAATGATATGGCTCCCCACACCTTAAGCATCAGAATTTTCCAAGGTCTCGCATCACTCCTCATTATTGCCGCCCCTATTGCCCTGTATGTTGAAAAAAAACTCGACAACCTCCTCATTACCCCCTATGCGGCTGCAACCGTAGCCATTCTTTTTATCGGCCTTGTGCTCACCTTTATTTACCGGCGAAAAAATAATATGAGAGCCGTCCTTTTAACCGTTGGTCTCTCTTCTGCCCTGATGTATATTCCCTTGAACAAGGCGTGGGTTCATCTTGAGGGGCGCTCTATTTATCCGCTGGCACAAGAACTCAAGAGCCGCCTTCAAAAAGAAGATCTGGTAATCTCATGGCACCGTTATTATCAGGATCTCCCGCCTTATATTGAGCGCATTACCTATGTCGTGGATTATTTAACGGAAATGTCCTTTGGTGCCGGCGTTGAAGATGTAAGCGGATGGATGTTGAACGAAGAAGGCTTTAAAGAGATTATCAGCTCCGGAAAATCTTTTTATATTGTGACTCGAGCCGGTTTTGTAGAAGATATGCAGAACCGTCACCCCGACCTAAAGAATTTGCAAATTATCGCTCGATCCGGTAAGGATATTTTACTAACAAACAAGTGAGTTTTTCACAATGAGTGCCGGTATAACCTTTCTTCCCCTTATCTTATTTGCCGTTCTATTGAACACGGCGGCTCAAATTGTCCTAAAAATGGGTATGAAATCAATCGGTCACTTTGACTTCACCGCCCACAATATTATTCCTATCCTTTTAAAAATGGCACAGACCCCCTATATCTTGGGAGGCATTTTTTTGTATGTCTTTTCCCTTGGGGCTTGGCTTTTAACTTTGTCACGGGTTGAGGTGAGTTTCGCCTATCCCTTAACATCCCTCGGATACGTTTTCACTGCGCTTGTCGGGTACTATGTTTTACAAGAAAACATAGGCCTTATGCGCATTGCAGGCATTCTTGTTATTATGATTGGAGTTTATCTTGTCACACGCAGCACCTAATAAAGGAACGCCTTTTTTTAAAGAGGAAGAATTCCTGCCTTTTACGATTCCTTGCATTGATGAAGATGTAATCAATAGCGCCGTTGAGTGCCTTAAATCCGGTTGGATTGCAACAGGCCCAAGGGTTCAAAAATTCGAGCAAGACCTATGTGAGTATCTCGCTTGCCCCCATGCCATTACTGTGAACTCGGCAACATCCGGCCTTCACCTTGCCCTTTTAGCTTGTGGTATCGGTGCTAATAGCGGCGGGACAAGTCGGGACGAAGTCATCACAACACCGATGACCTTTGTCTCAACGGTCAATAGCATTATCCATGCGGGCGCTACGCCTGTTTTTGTTGATGTTGAACCCAATAGTTATAATATGGATATTAACAAAATCGAAGCGGCGATCACACCCGACACAAAAGCCGTCATGCCGGTACATTTTACGGGGATGAGCGTTGATCTTGATCCTCTTTATGAAATTGCTAAAAAATATAATTTACGCGTTATTGAAGATGCTGCCCATGCCATCGGCTCAAGCTATAAAGGCCGTAAAATCGGTAGTTTCGGAGATATTCAAGTTTATAGTTTTCATCCTTGTAAAAACATGACCACGGCCGAAGGCGGCGCTATTTCTGTTCATGATGCCGAGACCGCAAAAAAAATGCGTGTTCAACGCTTCAACGGTATCGCACAAGATGCTTGGGATCGCTATAGCAAAGACGGGAAGCAAAACATTGACGTTATTACCCCGGGTCACAAATATAATATGTCTGACTTGCAGGCTGCAATCGGTATTCCTCAACTTCAAAAATTAGATGCTATGAATGCTCAACGTCAAAAACATGTTGAGCGTTATAAAAGAGCACTTGAGGGCCTAGACGAAATCACACTTCCCCAAGATGCCGCTTACGCAAATTTTAATGCCTTTCACATTTATGCAATCCTGATCAACCCTGAAAAAGCAGGCGGGATGACTCGTGATGCGTTGATGGCTGAACTTAAAAACTATAATATAGGCACAGGATTACATTATCCGGCTGTCCACCTTTTTGATTACTACAAAAGAACCTACGGTTTTAAGAAAGGCGACTTTCCGAGAGCGGAAACTATTTCCGATCGGATTCTAAGCCTGCCCCTATTTCCCCAAATGACAGAAGAACAACAAGATCGTGTGATTTCTGCTTTAGACCGTATATTCAATAAACACCACCCCGCTTGTAATAGTTCGGAAAGCCGATGACACAGATGACAAAAGAGAGTCAACTCCCAAACGATCAATCTGTTTATTTATCCGTGGTAATTCCCGTTTATAATGAGGAGGAATGCCTTGAGACACTCTATAAACGCCTGACAGCCGTGCTGGATAAACTTGATAAACCCTCTGAAATTGTATTTACAAACGACGGAAGCTCGGATAAAAGCGCAGAAATTCTTAAAAGCTTTCACAAGCGCCGCCCCCGTCAAATTCGTGTTATTGAGTTTAACGGTAACTTTGGCCAACACATGGCCATCATGGCCGCTTTTGAGCGCACCCGCGGTGAAGTTGTGATCAATCTGGATGCCGACCTTCAAAATCCACCGGAGGAAATCCCTCGCTTCCTTGAAAAATTCGAAGACGGTTACGATTATGTGGGCTCCATTCGAGATAATAGAAAAGATTCTTACATTTTACGCAGCCTCCCCTCAAAGTTTATGAATAAGCTTCGCGGGAAAGTTACGGACATTCACATCACAGACCAAGGGTGCATGATGCGCTCTTATAGTCGTCGCATTGTTGACCTTATCACCCAATGCGATGAGGCTTCAACCTTTATCACAGCTCTTGGGTATCGCTTTGCAACAAATCCGACAGAGATTGTGATTCGCCATGATGCCCGAGAAGAAGGCTATTCAAAATATGATGCCTATCGTTTGATTCGGGTAACCTTTGACCTTTTTACCGGCTTTTCAATGGCTCCCCTCCATGTCTTTACCGTCTTTGGTTTTATTGTTTCAGCCCTAAGCGGGCTGCTTGTGACCTATATGATTGCTCGACGCTTGATTATTGGTCCTGAAGCCGAAGGCCTTTTCACCCTTTTTGCCATCCTCTTTTTCCTTATAAGCGTTGCCATTACGGGCATTGGCATTGTTGGGGAATATGTGGGACGTATTTATGAAGTCGTGCGTAAACGCCCTCGCTTCTTGATTAAAGAAGTGCTGGATACGGAGCCCCTTATTAAAACGGACACAAAAAAGACAATTCAACGGAAAGCAAAGTAATATGAAAATTCTTATCCTTGGCGTTAACGGCTTTATCGGAAGCACCTTAACAGACAAAATCATGGAGACCACAGATTGGGAAGTCTATGGCATGGACATGGATAACGATAAGCTTGAGAAATCCATAAACCATGACCGTTTTCATTTTGTGGAAGGTGATATCACTATTAACAAAGAGTGGATTGAATACCACGTTAAAAAGTGCGATGTTGTTCTCCCCTTGGTTGCCATTGCAACGCCTTCGGTTTATGTGTCCGACCCGCTGCGGGTTTTCGAACTTGATTTTGAGGCTAATCTTGAGATTGTTCGCCAATGCGTTAAGTACAAAAAGCGGGTTATCTTTCCCTCAACATCAGAAGTTTACGGTATGAGCCAAGATGAGAGTTTTAACGAAGAAACGTCTCAACTTGTCCTTGGCCCTATTAACAAACAGCGCTGGATTTATTCCTGTGCCAAGCAAATGATGGATCGTGTCATTTACGCTTATGGCGTAAAAGAAGATCTCGATTATACTTTATTCCGTCCTTTCAACTGGATTGGGCCTCGCCTTGATCGTGTTGATAGCCAAAAAGAAGGCAGCTCACGGGCTTTAACCCTCTTTATTTCTAATATTCTTCACCACGGTGAAATTAAACTGGTTAATGGCGGGGAACAACGTCGTAGTTTTACTTATATCGATGACGGTATTGCAGCTCTTATGAAAATTATCGAAAATAAAGACGGTTGTGCCACACGCCGTATCTTTAATATCGGCAACCCGACCAATGATTATTCCGTAAAAGATTTTGTCGACCTCTTGCTTCAAAAATTTAAGAACTACCCCGAGTACAAAGGAGTTGCCGAAGCCACGAAGGTCACTGTGGTTGATGGAGAAGCCCATTATGGCAAACACTATGAAGATGCCGGGTTCCGTGTACCGTCTATCCAAAATGCAAAGGATTACCTTGATTGGGAACCTACAACATCCATGGATGAAGCTCTCACAAAGACCTTAGATTATTATCTTATTGAGAAAAAAGAAGAAGCCACCGTCGAAGCTGCTTAAAGTTCAGAGCTAAACAAGAATCTCAGGATAACGAAAAACGCCAGACCACCGGGTTATGGCGTTTTTTCTGTTACGTCTGAAACTTCATAAAAGACTATGCAAATTCTATCCCGCGCAACATGTTCTAGTGGTGCAAGAAAAGAGGGAAATCACAGGATTTCATGATGCTTTTCGTAGCAGAGCCAAAGAATGTTTCGCGAAGAGCCGTATGGCTAAAACCTCCCATCACCAACATAGAAACCTTAAGTTCACGGGCGCGATCAATGATTTGTTGGGCTGCCGAACCGGTTTGTGCAACACCCTCAACTTTTGTGTCAATACCATGGGCACTGAAAAGATTATGGGCTCTTGTAGCATTCACTAGTGCTACATTAGGGTCTTTATCAACGGAAAGAATATGAATATCCTTCCCTTCTGCAAATCCCAGCATAATAAACATATGCATGGAGCGAGAAGACTGGAGCCCTCCGTCAAAAGTCACGAGGACTTTATTCCCTTCCGGTATTGTCGGCGGAACCATGAGAATAGAGCGTGCATTGTCTCGGGCAAGGTGTTTGACTGTCAGGTCAGTATCTTCATCAAGGTCAAAATGAAAATCCGTTGTTTTACCGATAACAATAATATCATGCTCATGGGCTAGCTTTTCAATTTCAACAGCAGGAAACCCCTGAGCCTCATAGGTTTGGTGCTTAATACCGGCTTTTTGGCAAGCAGCCTTAAACTCGCTCATAATAAAAGAAATATGATAATGGGATTGCTCAATCACAGCAGCATCTCGCTGAATTTTAAACGCGCCGCCCCCTAAAGGCTCGGGCTGAGCAGCGGTAATCCAAGGCGTGTCTAAAATGCCAAGACCCGTCACAGCAGCCTTATAAGACCGAGCCAATTCAATGGCGTAGGCCTGTGCTTGAATACCGGGCGCTGAATTATCAAGGGCCAAAAGAATGCGACGAATCATGAACTTCTCTCTTCTACTTTATTTCTTTTTATACCTAAAAAATTGTAAATGGCTTTATCCCTCAAGGCAATGAGATTTTTCGTCAAAGGATAGACACAGTTCTAAAACGCGCTTTTTTACCTCATCGAAAGCAAGTAAATCCCGTCCCGTAATAGCAATACGCACCCCCCATGATTTTCCCTCAATCCAATGGGGATAGCTCCCGATTTCAATCTGAGGATAGGCATCTTGAATACGATGCAACCCCGGTGCTAAACGGCTTTCATAAACCTTGCAAGAAACAATCACTTTTTTACGTTTTTCCCCTTTTGGGATGACCTTTAAGGCATTTTCAAACATGGCATGCATAATTTCCGGCACACCTGCCATAACAAAAACATTTTCAACACGAAATCCCGGTGCGCCCGTTGAATCATTTAAAATGAGTTCAACACCTTCGGGCATCATCGTCATACGACCTCCGGAATCCGTTAGATTTTCTTCTCCGTATTTCTCGACCAAAATTTGATGAGCTTGCTCATTGCGGACATGTTTGCGGCCAAAAGCTTTTGAGATCGTTTCAGCCGTAATGTCATCATGGGTAGGCCCTATGCCTCCCGTCGTAAAAACATGGGTAAAACGCTTGCTATAATCCCGCACGACACGAATGATTTCTTGCTCTACATCAGGGATAACAATGGTCTCACACAAATCAACTCCATGGCTAAACAGCTTTTTAGCAATATAGTTCATGTTTAAATCAACGGTTTGACCGGATAGCAATTCATTGCCGATAAGAATAATTCCCGCCGTTGGGTTCGTTTTTTGTGTCAACATATGTTAAGCTCCTTCTCAACAATAGTGTACCGGTAATACGAGAAAACAAAAATGAAATTTCCCACGCCCCTCCTATCAGGCACTCTTATAAAACGCTACAAACGTTTTCTAGCGGATATTCGCCTTGAAACCGGTGAAGAAATCACCGCCCACTGCGCCAATTCCGGCTCTATGCTGGGTCTTAAGGACGAAGGAAGTCCTGTTTATATCACTAAAGTACCCGAAGAAGCTAAGAGGGAATTGCGCTATGACTGGCAGTTTATCGAAGACGTTCATAACGGAAATAAATGGGTAGGTATTAACACGTCTTGGCCCAATAACCTTGTAGAGGAAGCCCTGCTTAAAAAGCATATCCCCGAATTAATCGCTTATACTAATTTTAAACGAGAGGTGAAATACGGCCTTCAAAATTCGCGCATTGATTTTTATTTGAGCGGCGTCTCCCTCCCTCCGTGTTACCTTGAAATTAAAAATGTCACCCTAAAAGTTGGCAATGCAGCCCAATTCCCGGATGCGGTTACAGCCCGCGGGGAAAAACACCTCGAAGAGCTCACCCACATGGTAAATGAAGGGTTTAGGGCGATGGTGCTATACGTTGTTCAGCGCCAAGATTGCACCCGTTTTGAGGTTGCAAGCCACATTGACCCCGCTTATGCCGCAACGGCACAGAAGGCAAAAGAAAAAGGGGTTGAATTTTTATGCTATAGTTGTGATATAAATAGGAAGGGTATTACCCTAGATAAGCCCTTACCTCTTACATAAACTGACCGAGTAGAATAAACGCATGACACTTTTAGAAAGACAAACCCCTCATCACATCGGCATCGATAAAAGAATTTTCAGCGATGGACAAGAAATCCCTATCCATAACGAGCTGGGTTTCAAAGGGATGCGAGCTGCAGGACGCCTTGCCTCTCAAACCCTTGATTATATCACCCCTTTTGTGGTGGAAGGTGTGTCAACGGAAAAGCTTGATCAACTTTGCCATGCCTTTATTTTAAAACACAATGCGATCCCTGCGCCGTTAAATTACCGAGGCTTTCCAAAGTCTATTTGCACCTCTGTGAATCACGTTGTGTGCCATGGCATTCCTTCTCCCGCTAAGATCCTTAAAACAGGAGATATCATTAATATCGATGTGACCGTGATTTTAGACGGATGGTTTGGCGATACCAGCCGCATGTTTAAGATCGGTAAAACAAGCAACCTTGCGTCAAAACTAATTGATGTCACTTATGACTCTTTGATGAAGGCCGTTGACCTTGTAAAACCCGGTGCGACCCTTGGGGATATCGGTCATGTGATTCAAGACTATGCAGAATCTCAAGGATTTTCTATTGTTCGGGAATTTTGCGGCCATGGCCTTGGTCGTGTTTTTCATGATGCCCCCGAGGTGGTTCACTTTGGCACGCCCGACACAGGTGTTATTTTAGAAGAAGGCATGTTCTTTACAATCGAGCCCATGGTCAATGCCGGAAAAGCAGGCACAAAAACCCTTGGAGACGGTTGGACGGCCGTCACACGAGATAAAACCCTCTCCGCCCAATTTGAACATTCTCTGGGCGTTACGGCTACGGGTGTTGAGATATTTACAAAGTCTGCCTGAAAAGACGAAGCTGTAAGAAAGGAAAATAATGGGATCAAAGTTCTTTGAAACAGAAGCAGGACAAAAGGTTCTCCTTTTTTTAGCCCCTTTCTTTTTGTCACCCCATGAATTTCAAAACAGCACGAACAAGAGCAGTCCCTTTAAAAAACATCTTCACCTAAGCGCTTTTGCCCCTTTATTGGGTGCTGCTTTTTTAACGGGGGCTACGGTTTCTCTCTTTCGCACCCTTACCGCAAAAGGTATATCGATTGCGTGGATTTTGGATTACAAATCTGCGTATTTCATTTTCTGGCTGGCCGGGATTCTCACATGGCTGGGCTATAGCGCCGCTCTCTCACGGTTTTTTATCGGATATCTTATGACGCACCTAAGTCCGAATACCAATCGCACGTTTCAATGGCCCCTTGCCTTTTGGCTAAGCTATTATGGCGGCATCTTAATCGTGTCGGGGGTCTTTTCGTGGATCCTTGTCGGATTTCTAAGTCTGCATTTTTCCTATATCTCGGGAAGTCTTACTCTCCTTTTTTTGGTTTTAATAGGCTTTTACTTACGCCTGGAGATCAAACTGGCTCAACAAAAAAACAGACGCCGCATTCATTATATTGATTGGGGCACCTATAATAAACTGAGCCTTGCGCTCTTTATCTTTTTTCAAGCACTCGCAGGATTTGTCTTACTCTATAAGGTTTTTAACATAAGTCATTACGGAACGTAAAAACCTAAAAGTTAAATTCACCCTCAGTTATATGCCATTTATTAACTAATAATTAACTTTCTTAACATAATATACTAATAAGAAATGTTAAAAATATTAGGACAAGAAAATGAAAAAAATATTAGTTGCAGCCCCTCTGCTCATGAGCTTAATTAGCCCCGTTTTTGCTGCAGGGGAAATCACACCCGAAATGCGCTCCAGTGCCGAACAAGCTATCCAATCCTGTGAAAAATCCTATCAAAATACAAAGGATCAAAGGGTTCGTCTTAGTAACCTCAAAAAACCGACAGTTCTCTCCTCTAAAAAGAAAAAAGAGCTTTATAAAAATAAAGATCTCAATCTAAAAGTCTTTGACATACAATTTGCCGAGTTCACTCGATTTACTAATGAAAAAATTGGTGTCAGAACAGCCCAAACCATCCCCAAATTACAAGAGGCTATTGCTGCCTACTCAAGTAATTGCTCTCGTTTTTCTGCAGGTATTGCAAATTTCGTCGAATGGGCTGTGGGAGGTGAAAATCTTAGACCCGGATTTGATATAATCTATAAAGATTGGCAAGCCGAAGCTAGAAAAAAGTAGTTTTTAATATTTAAGCCCTTTACTGAGAAAATAAAAGCCTTTCCTTGATGTCAAGGAAAGGCTTCTTAGTTTGAAAGTCGCCATAGACTTAAAAATTTAGATTAAGCTTCGGACACATGTTGAAAGTCTGCCGACCACATTTTTTCAAGATTATAAAGCTCGCGAATCTCGGGGCGAAAAAGGTGCACAATCACATCATGGCCGTCCACAAGAACCCAATCACAAGTGGTTGTTCCCTCAATATGGATATCGGTATAACCGTTTTTATGGAAAAATTCTTTTAACTTATCGGCCAAAGCCCTCACAAAACGACCGGAGGTTCCGTTGGCTACAATCATCGCATCCGCAAAAGCAGACTTACCTGCCAAATCAATTTTAACGATATCAAGGGCTTTATTTTCATCGAGAAAACGACAAACACGATCCGCCAAACCGAGCGGCGGGATATCACTTCCCTTTTGTGTGCTTCCCTTCTGTTCCATTATCAACTCGTTAATAGCTCTATTCCTTATCTAACTACATACTACCATTGTAACATTTTTTAATATTAAAATGCAAAGTTGTTCTTACCACAAATTACCTTCTTCCGGTTTAATGATCTGAAAGATTTTGCGTAACACTTCTTTTACGCCGTCTCTTTGTACGGCTGAAATCACCTCAACGGACTTTCCGGAAATTTTTTCAAGGGCTTCTTTCTTCTCAAGAACCTCATCTTCCGATAGCGCGTCAGACTTAGTGAGCACAATAATTTCTTCCTTAGAGCCCAACTCATCGGTATATTTTTCGAGCTCTGTTCGAATAGTTACGTAGGCCTCGGCAACATTCTCGTGTGTCCCGTCAACAAGATGAATCAGCACCTTGCAACGCTCCACATGCCCTAGAAAGCGATGACCCAGACCATGGCCTTCGTTGGCTCCTTCAATAAGCCCCGGAATATCAGCCACACAAAATTCCTTATCATCCGTATAGACAATACCTAAATTAGGGTGAAGAGTTGTAAAAGGATAATCCGCGATCTTTGGCTTTGCCCTGGATATAACGGATAGAAATGTTGATTTCCCCGCATTAGGAAGCCCCACAAGCCCTGCATCTGCAATAAGCTTCAAGCGTAGCCAAAGAGAAAGTTCTTCTCCCGGTGTGCCCGTATCAGCGCGCCGAGGGGCTTGATTAATAGAGCTTTTAAAGTGGATGTTACCACGACCGCCCTTCCCTCCTTGGGCTAAGAGAACACGTTGGCCGACTTCTGTTAGATCGGCCAATAAAGTTTCTTGATTCTCGTAAAAAATCTGTGTGCCTTGGGGAACTTTTAAGGTGATACTTTCTCCTTTAGAACCGGAGCGCCCTCGCCCTTGACCGTGGTGACCGCGTTCGGCTTTGAAATGCTGTTGATAGCGATAGTCAATCAGTGTATTTAAACCCTCAACGCATTCGGCATAGACGCTTCCGCCATCCCCCCCGTCTCCGCCGTCGGGTCCACCGTATTCAATAAATTTTTCACGACGAAAGCTGATGGAACCACCCCCGCCGGCACCGCTTTTAATATGGACTTTTGCTTGATCTAAAAACTTCATTTTTTATTCTCTTCGGCGCAACACAATAAAAAAACTCTTAAAAAACACAAAAAAAGTGAGATATGATATCCCACTTTTTCTTAAAAAAGGTCTATTGCTTTAACGCATATCTCGTTTTAATGGACGGAAACAACCGTCTTATTATTAACTTTTTTAGAGAAAACAACTTTTCCCTCGATAAGAGCAAAAATTGTATGATCTTTACCAAGACCTACATTTTTCCCCGGATGCCATTTTGTTCCCCGTTGGCGCACAAGAATGTTACCGGCAAGAACGCTCTCACCGCCAAATTTCTTTACACCAAGGCGGCGACCTTCTGAATCGCGACCGTTACGGGAACTACCACCAGCTTTCTTATGGGCCATAACTTAATTCCTAGCTTTCTTTGGTTGTCTTTTTAGCTGCAGGCGACTTTTTTGCCGCTGTTGCCGTTGTCTTTTTCTCCGCAGCAGGCGCAGCAGCTTCTTTAACTGCCGGCTTTTTTGCAGGTGCGGCCACAGGCGCAGCTTTTACTTTACGCTCGGCCTTTGCAAGGGATTTTCCGCCTTCAACGATTTCGTCAATATGAATAACGGTCAAATCTTGGCGATGACCGTTTTTACGGTCATAACCCTGACGGCGTTTCTTCTTATAAACGATGATCTTGTCACCGCGAGCTTGCTCAAGAACCGTTGCTTTTACCACAGCGTTATCAACGTTAGGCGTCCCGATCTTGGCTGTTTTATCATCTCCAAGCATAAAAATTTCTTGGAAATCAACCTTTTGGCCGGCTTCACCGGTCAATCTTTCTATCTTTAAAATGTCACCGGCTGAAACTTTGTATTGCTTTCCACCGGTCTTAATAACTGCGAACATAGTATTTCTCTTGATTTACGTTTTGCTTTACCATAAACGAACTACCTAAAAGGTCAAGCCCATTCTTTATGAAACCGTCGTTTAAAGCTTAAATGCCACACAGAAGGTTTCTTTATCTTTTACCATTTACCATATCGATTCCTTCTGATTATAATTAAAGGAAAGAAAAGTCAAGAAAAATAATAAAAATGACCCCAGGTGAAGTACTGCAAATAGGACAAGAAGCTCTCTGGATTATCCTTAAAATCGGTGTCCCCATGATGCTTGTAGCGCTTGGCATCGGTTTATTGGTCTCCTTTGTGCAAGCCCTCACACAAATTCAAGAAATGACCCTCTCTTTTGTCCCCAAAATTATCGGAATGTTTTTAATTATGGTAATGCTCTTGCCCTATTTTGGATCCACACTCCACAGTTTTACCCTGCAACTTTTCGATAAAATCGTTGGGGTGCATTAATCCATGGCAGGTATTTCCACATTCTACCTGCACGATTTTTACGGCTATCTTCTTGTTTTTACACGATTTGCCGGTTTTTTTTCCTCAGCCCCCCTTTTTTCCGAACAACGCATTAACGTCAGACTCCGACTTCTTTTAACGCTCTTATTGACCCTAATTATCGCCCCTGCAGTTTCGACTCATCTTCCTAAAACGATGCCTTCCCAATCTTTTGTATTTGATTTAATGCTCATGGGAGAGCTTTTGCTAGGTGTCTTTGCAGGTTTTATCGGTCGCGTGCTTATTGCAGCCCTTGATATTGCAGGTTCTCTTATCGGCTTTCAAATGGGCCTTGCCAATGCCTTTATCAATTCTCCGGCAAGCGCTCAACAAACCGGTCTTTCAACCGCCTATATTTCCGTCATGGCTATTCTCTTAATTTTTGTAACAGACTTTCACCACACCATGATTATGATGATTGTTGAAAGCTACGCCCTTTTCCAACCGGGCAATTTTGAAAGTTTCACGAGCCTCACCGGAGACATGGCCAATACCTTTACTCGTTTTATGAGCGCAAGCTTCTTATTGGGCCTTCAAGTCGGTACCCCTGTTACCATTCTGGGGCTTGTCATGATGTCGGCTGCCGGCATTGTGAATCGCTTGATGCCGCAAATTCAAGTTTTTTTCATCCTCCAGCCCCTTCAACTTTTACTGGGATTTATTGTGCTTACGCTCTCCTTGACTATTGTGTTGTCCTACTACATTCAAGACTTCGCCCTGAAATACCAATCCCTTTGGAATATGGGGTAGCAAATGTCCGAGCAAGAGGAAGATAAATCCCAAAAAACCGAACAACCCACGGCTCATAAATTAGACAAGGCTCGCAAAGACGGTCAAGTCACCCTCTCTAAAGAAGTAGGTCATTGGTTCATGTTGCTGGCATTGGCCTTAATCCTGACCTATGCGTTTCCCTCAAGCTTTAAACGCCTTGCGCTTTTCATGCAATCGTACTTTGAGCATGCAAGCCAAATTCCCGTTAATAGCGGCTCTATGATCGATGTGACAATCTACTCTTTGAAAAATTTGGGCAGCATCTTTGCGCTCCCCATCCTCTTTTTAATCATTGCAGCAATTACTTCCGGACTTGTGCAGACCCGAGGTATCGTATCCCTAAAGAGCATGAAACCCAAGCTCAGCAAAGTCTCTCCCGCAGAAGGCATGAAACGTCTCTTTGGCTCTAAAGCCTTGGTAGAGTTCTTTAAAAATACCGTTAAGCTTGCCATTATTATTAGCATTACTTATCAGGTGATGCGCCCGGAATTTGATCGTCTTCACAGCCTTCCCCAATTGTCTGCCCTTGGCATTTTAGAAGAACTATCAGAGGTCTTTTTAAAACTTCTCATTGTGGTGATATCCGTTATTACCGTTGTAGCAGCCTTGGACTACGGCTATCAAAAATACAAATTCATCCAAGGACTCAAAATGTCCAAAAAGGAAATCAAAGACGAATATAAAGAGTTAGTAGGAGATCCCTACATAAAAGGGAAATTGCGCCGACTACGAGAAGAAAAAGCCCGATCTCGCATGATGCAAGATGTGCCCCAAGCAACCGTTATCATGACGAACCCAACTCACTATGCAGTGGCCTTAAAATACGATTTAGAGACCATGGATACGCCTGTTTTACTAGCCAAAGGAAGCGACCTTATTGCCCTTAAAATTAAAGAAACCGGTGAAGAAAACGATATTCCCGTTATTGAAAATCCCCCGTTAACAAGGGCTATTTATGCCAACGTCCAAATTGGAGAAGAAATCCCCGCACAATACTTTGAAGCCGTTGCTCGTGTCATTCGTTATATTTTCGGCTATGATAACTATTATCAATCCCACCTAGACGAAGATATCGACAACGTTTAAGAGTTGTTTTTGTGTCTTTCCTCTGGAAATATTTGCCTATTTCATAAAATCTCCTCAATACTGTTCTCGGTACAATAGGAGGACATACCGTGATCAATAAACAACCGACCCTTGCCCAACGAGAGAAATTTATTGAAGATCTTGAACGCACTTTTCAAGCTGCCCTTGAGGGAGGAAATTTTCCGGCAGCCGTCAAAGCAAAAGAACTTCAAGCCAAGAAGCTCGGTTTCTTTGATAACGAGGTTACCAAAAAAGTTTCCCTTAAAGATTTAAAGGCTCAAGACCTCCGACGCCTCTTAACAGAAATAGAATCTCACCCCTTTAAACACGTCCAAAATCTAAAAGATATAAAAAAAGAAATCAAAGACTTGCAAAAATCCCTTGAAGAACGGGATCAGTTGAAAGATAAAACGAACAAAACACACCCAAACAAGGATATCGGGAACGGCACAACCGACACTGTTTAACTGCTTTTTGCGACGATCTTATTTCAAAAAGAAACGCCCCTGCACAAAACAGGGGCCTTCTTTGCGTTATTGAAAAGGATAAGGCTTAAAGATCGTCTAATCCCTCCGGCTTCCATGCTTTGGCAAGCACAAGCGCTTCGGTTAAGAGGCGTTGAGCTTCTACGATCCTTTCAAGTGTTTCCTTAATTGTAACAAGATTTCCCTCGTCGGCAATCTCGGGCAGCTCATCGACAGCTTTCAAATGAGGGTTATCGCCGTTAGCCTCCCTTAACAAGTGAAAAGCCGTCCCAAGTTGTTCTTGCTTTGCCGTTAATGAAACGTACTTTTTATGATAAAGATCAAAAGTTGTTTGCCATTTCTTTGCTTGAAGCAAAGCGATATCATAGACGGCTACCGCTTGTTCAAAATTAGAAACTTTCTGCTTAAGCGTCTCAAGATCATCGCCGGAAACATCCTCAGGTTCAAGGACATCGGGTTTTTCATAAAGCCCGTTAATGCGCTCAAACGCCTGCGTAACCTGACGCGCCCGTACGGCAAGAGAATTGTAGTCCCTTTTTAGGCCGATTGCTTTTAAGCGTTTATGTTCTTCAAAAGCGCCTTCCAACTGTTCACCTAAGCCCGGCAAGGCCTTAGGCAGCATTGTCAATTTCATTAACAACATTTCCCAACTCAACGCCGGTTGAAAATCATAGGGATGTCCTTGATGATCACTTATATCAACAGGCCTAAGTCCGGTAACAGCGAGCTCATTGCCTTCGTACTCTTTCCGCATTAAAGCCATGGCTTCAAGCATACCGTCGCGCCTTGTTGCAATCTCAATAAAAAGTTCTTTTGCCCTTTCAAAGAGCCCCGGATGGTCGGATCCTTTTCCAGTTTGTTTTAAGTCTTCAAATTCTGAAAGATCGGGACGTTCAAATTCTGTTGAAAAAGTTTCAAGGGCAAAGACTACTTTTGCTTCGGTATCCTCTCCCTCAAGAAGACTTCCCTGCACGACTGTGAGGGAAAAAAACAAGCAGATAGCCGTCAAGCCGGTTCGAAATAGGGTCGTATTCGGGAATTTAATTTGTTTCATAGATCTCTCCTGTAAAGTGACGTACTTTCATAGTAGAGACTAATTTCAAGATGTCAAAGGGGTTATGTGAGAACTATTTCAAGAGCTATTTATAGCTCCGGGCACGTCGATAAGCGAGAACGGCAACCAAAATTGTCATCAACCCCATGCCTACAAGGGCAAGGGGCCACCAAGGCGTCTCAAAAAAGTAACGCGCCGTCATATCTCCAAGATACCCGATAAACGCAAGGGCCGTTAGGGTTAGCATGACTTTACTTCGTGTCACTTGCACCAAAATCAACCCCAACAAAGGCACCAAACCAAAGAGCTCGGGATAAAGCAATGCTTTAAAGAGCCTATAGGCGCCCCCGTAAAAAGCAATCATAGCCATAAAATACCAAAAACCACAAATGGCTCGATGAGGTGTTTTTTGTACTTTATACATAACGGCAATAAGAGCCGTTCCCCCCAACATAATCAACAATTGAACGGAAACAAGTTTTTCAGGAATAAGCATCTCATCCAACAAATAGGCAATCAGCGCCGAATAAGTAAACGCGAGGTAATAAAGCCCCATAAACAAGACGGATGTCAAAGGAACTTTATAAAAGGTTACCGTTGTTTGAAAAAGCATCAGACTTGAAATCGTCAACACAAAAAGCGGTAAATTATCGCCGTCGGGAAATAACTCATGTAATCCGACACTCAATCCGCCGCCTTGGAATAAAAACGCGATGACAAAAAGATTACTCAAAGTCAGCGTTGATGCTCCCTTTTTATAAAGAGCTAAGGCTGAAATATAAAGGCTCAATCCCACACCGTACGTCATGGCAATACGTTCTACGCTTGAAAACTGCACCCAGTGATCTTTGAGATAAATACCGAATCCGCCAAGAACCAAGAACCCGCCTAAATAGGCAAGAAAGATGATAAAACGAGGCGTTTCCTTTAAAGAGGCCGGCTGTCCTTTGCCGTACGCATCGATCTCGGCCAAGCTGATATTGTAACGCTGCATCAGAGAAACAATTTCCGCTAAGTGATTTTCTTTTGTATACTTCATTTTTTAAGAATCCATCCGTGAAAGCGTATATTACTAAAACGCCTGCTATCAATCGGAATAACAATACGACGCCCGTCTTTCTTAATAATAGGTGTTGGCGTCACGGTATCAAATAAATCAAAGAAAACCATACGAGAGTGACGTTGGCGTGCATACTTATAGCCGTCGGGGGCTATCTTTTTGAGAGTCAGAACATAATTCTCAATCTCCGGGATATCAACGATCCAACTATGCTCCGTTAGCTTTTTCTTTACAAGAGTTGCATCCAGGGGGATAGGAACGACTTTTTGCGTCTTAGCATCAAAACGAAACAAAAAAATGTCCGATGTGGCATAAGGCCTTTCCCCTTCTTTAGCTTCATTGGCAATGAGAGCAAGATGCTGCCCTTTAGCTTGAAAGGTATAACTTGTAATGCCGTCAGGCCCTTGTTCACCATAGGAACGAGCTGAAAACAACAAATCATACTGAGGGTCGGCGGCGGTTTTTGTATAAAAAAGAGGCTTAAACAAAAAATAACCGATGAGAATAAGGGGCGCAAAAATAGCGCCTAACAACAAAATATTTTCTTTTTTGATACGTGACATTATTTTAATACCTTATTAAAAGCAGTATATTCTCATTATATTAAAAGAATTTTAATTTTCATAAATGACTTCGTCAAGGGGAACATCATGGTCTTCTGTCAGTACGGCATCAAATTTTTGGCATCCGTAGGCCCAGCCGATTTTGGTAATATGAGGATGCTTTGCAAAATAACGATCATAATACCCCTTTCCGTATCCCAGTCGTCCCTTTTTCTCATCAAAAGCTAACAAGGGCACAATACAGAAAGGGGGAACAACAAGGGCTGAATCCTTAGACGGCTCTAATATACCGAGAGAAGATTTAACAAGGGGACTGTCTTGAGACAGGCTATGAAATTGCATTTCCCCCTCTTTTGTCAATCGGGGAAGAGCCAATGAGCAACCTTGTTCTGAAAGGCGGCTTATCAGGAGTGTCGTTGAGGCCTCATCTCGCACAGCAGAGTAAACACCAATAAACCTCTCTTTTTCTTGCTTTAGAAAATTTTGAAAAAGGGGCGACTTCCAAAGAACTGCAATACGTATTTTTTCAAGTTCCAAAAGGTTTTCAGAGGACTGTGTTGAAAAAAAACGCCCCCGAACCGCTTTAGCTCGTTGGCGTAGATTTGTTTTATTAGTCAATGACAAATAACCCTAATCCTGCAACAAATGGGCAGCAACCAACATATCAACATAGGGCTGTACTTCTTGCTTCATATTTCCTGATCCTGCAATTTTAGAGTCTTTAATGTTCAAGAATTTGCTCATCGGAGATTTCACTGCTTCAACCCCCACTAAGACAAGCTCACGCTCTTGTTTGTTACTGTCTTTAATTTTGCTATATTCGGCTTTATTTTCTTTGATCACGGTAGCCACCCCTTGCAAAATCAACTTAGCGTATTGAGTTAAAAAGGCATCATCAACTTTTATATCCGATTCTAAGTAAGCAAAATCGGTAATGGGCTGCATAAAGGGCGGTAACGTCTTAGTTCCACCATGGAAAGCCAACAAATCTTTTTGGTAGTTTTCAATAAGGACTTTTATACGTTCTTGTGCTGTTTTAATTATCGGAGCATTTGGATTTCCAAAATTTTTCGTCCATGTCCAAAAATTGTATCCGACACTCTCTCCTTTAAGTTCCAGTGTAATAGAAGAATGTCCCGTAAAAACCGTCTGCAATCCTGCCTTTAAAATTTCTAAAAGCTTTGCTTCAAGAGCCTGAGCCCCCCCCGGAACGGGCGCTATTTCCAAGACCTCATCCAAAAGTTTCTGCAAAGGTGCTTGAACAGCGGCATTGAGTTTTTCTTGAACGGCAAACAAAAGAATTTGTTCATATTCAGGTTGAATGTTAGAGATCGTCGGGATACTTAAGGGCTTAGCGCCTTGTTTAATAGCCGGAATACCGTTTGCTACGATAACTTCCTTAAGGGCGTCATCCATAGCCTTCATCAGAAGCTTAGACTTTTCTTGATCTTTTAAGTATTCTTCCAAGTCGGCTTGGTCTTCAATCCCTTTTCCTTGAACAGCCTTAATCATAGAGACCCTCAAATTACCTTGAAGAGAAATAGCACTCACATCAGAGGGCAAGAAGGGAAGCACAAGACGCTCAAACATCCAAGAAAAAAGAGCCTCTGCTGTTTTTTGTCCGTCAGGATCGGTTGTTTTTGCAGTAACCAAAAGATCGCCATAGTGAGCAACCATTTTCTGCCTAAAGAGAGGCACGGTAAACAAACGTCCTATATCTTTTTTCACAGCATTGCCGTCCCCGAGGGCAAACAAAAATTTACCCGTTGTGGTTTTTGCCTTTTCAGCTTCTTCCGCTTTTCTAGCAGTTTCTTCTGCTTTTTCCAGCGTTTCTTTCAAGTCTTGAAGCATCAAGTTATAGTTCCCCTTTAGGGTTAACATAAGCTTCCAATAGAGGTCATCAGTCAATGTTCCTTTGGGCTGAACAGGCCATGTGAGTGTTTTATATTTTCCGACTCGTATCGTAAAATCCGTCAAATAGACAAACCACTTATAGAGGTGACCTTTGTGCGTATTAAACCCTGCTTTTTTCTCACCGTACGCTTTTATAAACTCATCCAAAAGCTCCTTACTAACCGCATAGTTGTCAATAGCGCGCTTAACCTCAGAGTCTATTTTTGATTGAAATGCTGCATAGGTTGTGATGTCTTCAACCTTTTCCCACAATCCCGGAGGATATTTACCGTCCTTGATTTTTTTCGCAACAAGCTTGTATTTATCAAAGAAAGTTTTGCGAATTTCCTCCATTTCCTCCGTCACACCATCAGGCAACTTTGCAGTAAGAAGGGGCGGCGGCGGGATATTTCCACCGGGTGCCGGCGGAATATTACCGATTATAGGAGGCGTTGCGTTATTAGTTGGCGTTTTGGGAGTTTCGACAGGTATCGGTGTCGTTCCACCGGTAGTTCCGGTACCGCTAGGGGTTCCACCCGTTTTAGAGGCGCTTTCCAACTCTTGAATTTTCTTTTGGAGTTCGGGAATTGTTTGCCCTTTCGCCGTTTTTAATTCGTTTTTTAGCCTTTCTATTTCTGCCTGAAGGCCGCTTGTATCCCCGCCACCGGTAATCGTTGAGCGCTGCTGAGATTCATATTGCTGTATAATTGCTTGCTTAGCTGCTTCGGCTTGCCCCAACGGAAAAACCACAAAGACAAATAAAATCAATAAAATTTTCAACATGAAGGCTCACTATTAATAGATTTCTACTCTGCCAGACTAACGTAAACACCTTAATTTTCTATTAAATATAATATTTTATGCCAAATTTTAAGGAGAAATTATTGGGTTGCATCTTTAAAACATTATTATCAGTCGGAATAGCCGGAGAGATCGTCCCAAGGAAAGTCACTTTAGATTTTTTATAAAATTCATAGGTTGCCGTCGCTAAAACAGCAAAATTCCGGTTAATTTTAAATTCATTTACGAGGGAGGGCGCGAGACCCACCTCAAACAAACGGCGTGTTATTTTAATATTATCCGTATTATTTTTCACACTATAGTCAAAAGAAGATAAGGCAAAACCAAGCTTCAAAAAGAGTTTGAAACGTTCACCAAGTTGCGCCCCAATGATAAAAGAGGGTAAAAGGTTAAATTGACGGCAAGCCTTGTATTCAAAATCTTGTAAATTCTGAGAAAATTTCTGATTTAAATCGATTGTATCAAAATTACCTTCAAGATCAACCCCGGCAAAGAATCTTTGATTAATTTCCCAAAGATAGCCGATCAGAGCGCCCCCCATAAAGCTATGGGCTCCTTTATATTTCTTGTTAGATACGCTCAGCGCTACTAAAGCGTTTACCGGTGTATTAGACGTTGTGTCCATCTTGGTGCCAAGATAATTATACCCGGCTTGGGCCCCTACAAAGAAACCGGATTGAGAAAGACGATCTTCCTCTGCTTTTAAAGGTGTTGAATTTAAAAGGCACACGGCAATAAAGGCAATCGTTTTTTTCATGGTATTTCCTGTTTTTTTATTTTAATTTATTTAAAATTTTAACAGATTCATTCCATAAAAAAAGCTTTAATTTCCCCTCTATTTTTTCTTTCCCTCTTTCATAAGAGTCACAGTCACAAAATTTATTTTTCTTTGTTCCTTGCAAATGAAAAGCGCCGTTTCCATATTCTTGCACGAACCCTCCGACTCTGCTTTAGGGGACATATTCAAAATATACTCGGAAACAAAAGTAGACTTTCTCTTAGACAAGTGTAGTTCTGAAACGAAGTAAAAACGAATCGTCATTTGGGAAAAACATCGGTCAAAGGGAACGTATTCGGATATATCGAAAAGTAATAAATCTACAGCTTCTTCCGGAAAAACAGATCCGGTGTATCTTAAAAGTTTTTGAAAAATCCCTTTACAACAAAAAGGTGCAGAGCTATGACCGTGGAACGCAGGCAAGAGCGTCAAGGTTCCCTCGGGTTTCAAGTGCGTTGCGGCACGTTCAAGAAGCCGATTAAAATCGATAGCCTCGGCTTTTTCCCTTGCTTTCTTTACGGTAAACCCTTGTCATTTCAATGATCGAATACTTCCAAGATCGGCCTGCCGGAAAAGAACTAAATGTTCCGTCGTTATATCATCCAAGCTATTTTCCGGAATATCCCGCCATGTTTCATCCTTAAAGGCATTACCGAAACGGTGGGGATTGGAAACTTCCCAACGATTTCGACTTTGAACAGTGAGCGGCTTAAGGTCAACAGTATACGCCTCATCATGATCATGCTTTTGCCCCCCACACGTTTGATCTCGATGCTCTCGACCGCATCCCAGAACCACTCTTAAGCTCTCACGCCCTTGCGAATACTCTTCAAAAGCTACTTCACCTCGATCGGAATTATGATCGGAACAGTGTACAAACTCTACGCTAGCCAAGAAAGCCGCAACGACAGAAAAACACCCGAAAAAAACCTTCATTTTTAATCCTCTACGCGATATAAAATTATGAATTATCTTCCTTTAATTTTCCAACAATTTTATTATAATCAAAGATAGAGATATTGTCAGTTTTCTCAAAATAACCGTAATGAATCAATAAATCAACTATTCCTTTTAAATTAATAACGGGCCTATAGGTGATGTCTTCAAAATCAACATATCCTTCCTTACTCATAAGCCCCGAAGCACCAATACCTGCTGCAACAACAGGATTTCCATAATGATCATTCACAAAACTCTGCACGACTTTTAGTATAAACACGGGGGAAACTTGCCCGTAAAAAGCATCCAAGACCTCTTGATGGCTTTTTTCCATTAAAGCAGTCGAGGCACAACCGGCATTAATATCAAATTTCAGTTGTTCGCCTTGACCTTTGAAATGCAAAAAAGGGAGACTAGGCGCCAATAAATTCTTAAGGTAAATCGTTTGATGCGGCGGTTCATGAACCTTTTTATCCGCAGGTGTTTCCGTTAGAGTCCTTACAAGCGTGCTTTCCCCGTTTAACACCCCTAAAATTCTCAAAACAAGATGATGTTCAAGAAGATTACGAAAACGTTTTTCGTTCAGTTCACTCTCAATTTCATCTTCATCATAAATTTGGAGGCTTTCATCCTCACAAAGCAAATGAGAAGAATGCGTGATCCCCACAGCCTTGCCCCCGCTACAGGTGAGGACATTAACCATAAATTGCATCATGGCTCGCGTCCGAGGGGAAAAGCCGTCTTTTTCATCGATCGATGAGTAATTCTGAATTTTACTAAGAGCCAGAGCCAAATGGATACTGACAGGATCAAGGGTTACAGGATTTTCACGGGCCTTTTCTAAAGAGGCGAAATGCTTTGTAAAATAAGGGTGTGTTTTTTGAATACCGATATTCAAACGAAGCGGGACTGTACCTCCAAGGCTTTCAAAGGTTTCATTATGGGTTACACAATCCGATAACAACCCATCGACAAGGGTACAAAATCCCTTGTGAGTTACCTCCGGAAAGCTTGGTATTTCCGGAGAGCTCATCAACAAATGGGGCAGAAAAACAAGCCCCTCGTGAGCTAAGGGTCGGTGCCATACGTTTTCTTGTCTTTTCTTTTTCAAAGCCCCGTAAACAGCATAAGGATCATCAGAATAAGAAAGCCCCAGACGACTGGAGCGCAACTTGGACAAGAGGAAAACAACACTTTGAAAACTCTCCGAGTTTTCTTCAATATGGGAAGATTTATCCAAATTTTGCGCAATAATCAGAGCTGCTCTTTCATGATATTGCGTTAAATTCCCATCGGATAAAATACCTAAAAGAAAATCATAAGCAACCTTCCCGTATTCAACGGCATGCTCACAAAGAAGGTGTTGTGCAACACCTATTTTGCGTTGCAAAGTAAACTCTTCCTTTTCCGGCTTTCCAAGGAGAGATGCCAGCACAGAAAATCCTTTTTCTTTAAGGGTTTTTTCAATGGAAAAAGAGACAAGATACTCTGAAATTTCCCCTTGAAAAGAAAGTCCGAATTGTGTGAAATCCGTTTCGCTTAAAAAGTCTGCGACCTGTTCTTGCTCTAAAGGGGTAAGAAACTCATAGTCATCAACAAACAAGAGCGCCGATAAAATTTTTGTAGTCTCGTCACAGACTTCGTCCCCCAAAAAATACTTGCGGCAATAGCAATACTTGGAAAATATTTTCGGATCATTAGGCGTTTTATCTCGATACGCGCGCAACGCTTTAAAGCGCCATTCAAGGGGAGCGTCCCGGTCTTGAATAAGAGTGGCGAAACCGCGATACCCCAACCAAGATAAAGAACGATCACTCCCCCGTGCCTTGTGCAACCTCTCTGAAGTCTCATAAAGTGTTTGAGGCCCTGAACGGGCGTCAAGAAAGTCGAAAAAGACGGGGGTAACGTAAGCATTAAGACTTTTATCCTTTTCATTGGTCAACAAGAGTGATTGAACGAAATCGTTATAAAATTGACGAAAGGATATTTTCCGAAAAAGGGCTTTAAAAAAACCTTTTTTCTTATAGGTTTCGCCCTCTATTTCTTGAAGCCTCTTGATGAGAGGTTTCAAGAAGAACTGCGCCACAGAAAACTGATCCGCATCACTATACCCCCTCCCTCGAGAAAAATGTTTTCCTGCCTCGGCAACAGCGTCCGTGAGGAGGTTAAAATGCCGAGGCTGCGTAAGGCTTTCCAGTAAAGCCACATGGTCTTTTTGCCAGGTTTGATAAGTCTTTGAGCGAGGATTAATCAAAAAGAGCGTTAAAGATTTTACAATAGAGCGACGTCGGTAATCGGAAATATCACCTTCGTAACCGGAAGAATTATCAAAATAAGAAGAATAAGCCGGCGCGGACACTGTTAGAAATAAACTAAAAAACACGCGTCGACAAAATAAATAAGTCACCCTAACAATCCTTTTTCTAATAATTTGTACAAAATATCATCCTGTGAAGATGTCAAAAAAAAGGAGGCTCCGAAAGCCCCCTTTTTAAAAAAAATGAATTGAACTTTTAAAGTTCATCTCCTTCGTCAAGGTTACCTTCTTCATGAACAACAACAGCTTCTTTTTGTTCTTCCAATCTAAAGGCTTCTGCCTCAAGTCTGCGAGCTTCTTCTTCTGCTTGCAACTTTAGGGCAAGAGCCTCTTCTTCTGCCTCTAATTTCAGGGCAAGAGCTTCTTCCTCTGCCAATTTTTTAGCAAGGGCTTCTTCTTCCGCCAATTGGCGCGCGAGCTCTTCTCGTTCCTCGGCATAGGCTTTCTTGGCAAGAGCTTTTTCCCCTGCTATTTCATAAGCACGCTCTTTAGATTCTGCCAGACGATCAAGCAAGGATGTTACTTGCTCGTCAACAACATCACTAAGAGACATGTCTTGCACCATAGCTGCACTCAAATTTAAAACCACGCTCCCTAAAGAAAAGAGACCGTTGCTGGAACCCAACTCACCGTCCAGATCACTGAAATAAGAATGCTTTCCCACAAAACCCTTTATGTTAACAACAACTTGTTTTATAATGCCATTATTCATTGTCATTTTTCGTTTTGATTTCTCACCGATCGTTGTCTCAATCACACTAATAGTAAAAGGGCCGGCATTAACAGTATCAACCACCTCAACCTTTGGCTTGTCTACAACACTATCTAATTCATCACCACTTAAACTTGCATAAGTAGGTAGAGCAAAAGCAACCGCGACGGCCGGCAAAAAAAGTTTTTTTAATAGGTCTGTTATTTTCATTATCTTTTCCTTTTATTTTATTAATACCTAAAAGCCTCTGAGAAAAAAGAATTAACCTCTTTCCTAACGGACAATATTAAATTTAAGTTAAATTAAATTTATTTAATAGCAAAAAAAGTACTTCCGATATAAGTAAATGTTTTTATTTATGTTTTTCTAAATTCAGTCCCCGGGGTTTTAAAAAGTTATTTTTAACAAAAGAAAGATTTGTTTCTCTAATGCTCGCAAAAAGCACAAAAAAAGATTGCGATTTCCTCCATAATGTGGTTAAAGAACAGTGAAAGTTTATTTTGTGCGACCTCCTATTCGATAAATAACGCAACGAATATGAGACGCCGCTTACCTATTGCTTAAAAGCATGTTTCTTATAAGGAGATTGAAATGACAGGTTTTGTATCAGAAGCGTTCCGTTTGGAACTTCGTGACAATTTAGGGGGCGGAGCCTCTCGCGCTTTGCGTCGCACAAGCATGACACCCGGTGTTATCTATGGGGCGGGTAAAGAACATACCCATGTCTCGGTTGATCCCCGTGATATTATGGCAGGCCTTAACACAACAGGTTTTTATGCCCGCCTTTATGAATTAAATGTCGGTAAAACAAAAGAACGCGTTCTTGTTCGTGAAGTCCAAATGCATCCCGTAACAGACCGACCCATCCACATTGACTTTTTGCGTGTTTCAAAAGGGGCGAAAATCCACGTTAACATCCCCGTTCACTTTATCAATGAAGATAAATGCCCTGCCGTTAAACAAGGCGGTATGCTTAACATTGTTCTCCATAGCCTTGAAGTAACATGTTCCGTTGACGCAATCCCCGAAGAAATCCTTGTTGACCTTTCAGGCCTTGAAATGGGCGATAGCATCCATACGGAAGACCTCACAATTCCCAATAATGCCGTTGCAACGCATCCTGAGCGCGATATTACAATCGCAACTCTTGTCGCTCCTTCAAGCGTTAAAAGTGACGGCATTGATGAAGAGGCTGCTGCTTCCGAGGCAACTCCTAATGCTGCTGAAGCCGGCAAGGCCGCCGGAAAATAATTTGTTCAAAGGAGGAGAAATATCTTCTTTCCTCCTCCGGACACCCAAGAGACAGCCTCATAGTCTCTTAAAATGATGAGCTCCGGGATAAGAGAAACCGACGACTGTTCTTTATCTCTTTAAAAGATAAGTGTGGTCTCCGGGACTTTTTTGGAAAGACGATCAAATGAAATTAATTGTAGGGCTCGGTAATCCCGGCCCTTCTTATTTACTCAACAGGCATAATGTCGGTTTTATCATTCTTGATATGATCGCCCACGACTATAACTTACCCGACTTCAAAACAAAGGATAGAGCGCTGATCACCGAAGGTACTGTTAACGGTATTAAATGCCTTTTTCTCAAGCCTATGAATTTCATGAACAATTCGGGAACTTCCGTTGCTCAAATTGCAAATTTCTATAAAATCCCCCTCGAAAACATCATCGTTTTTCACGATGAACTTGACTTGCCTTTTACAAAAATAAAAACAAAAATAGGCGGCGGTTCAGGCGGACATAACGGCCTTAAAAGCATTGATGCGCATCTTGGTAAAGATTACCGACGTGTTCGCATAGGCATTGATCACCCGGGACACAAAGACCGTGTCACCTCCCACGTCCTGGGAAATTTCTCAAAACAAGAAATCGAAGATCTTCCCTATGTCTTGGGCCCTCTCTCAGACGAACTCCCCCTTCTTCTCAACAATAAACCTGAAGATTTTCAAAGAAAAGTTGACCTTCACATCCAAGACGCCTTTAAAAAGTAATTTATCTATCGGATCATTTTATAAAAAATAGCTCTGACACCTAATTTTTTAGGGAGCTGCACCGGTTGAACGGCACCGTCAAGTTAATTGATAAAACTTTCTACAACAGAGCCCTCTTTTCTATCACTGGCGGATAAGTCGATCTGCTCGCCCCGGATATGACATCGTGGGTCCCATCTTTTTGCTTAATAGTTTAGGATTTCGAGCGCGATAAGTCTTTCCGTTCTCAAGATTTAAAATGAGACTCCCGCATTTGAAATCCGAGTTAAAGTAATTATTTCCGGGAGCGGCTCAATCGTCTTTTTGAAACCTTTTGAACTTCGTCAAACCAAAATGCTCCATAAAACTTTGTAAGTAGTCAGTATGCGCTTTAGAACCACTTACAAGTGTAACCCTTATTTTTGAAGGTTCCGTATCCCCGATAACTTCTTCCATGAAATCCTGAAACCCTGTTTTAGTAAACTCTTCTCCTTCCAAATAGGCATCCATAAAGCGAATTGTTTCTCCGGGAACGTGCCCAACACCTCCAACCTTCGTTTCAAGGTTAAAAAGACTCACGCCTACACACTTCATTAGGTTTCCCGTACCGATCGTACCTTCACTCCCTACGCTATAATATCCTTGATCTACGAGTTTAAAGTTCGAGTTGTGTTTAAAAGAAACAGTTAACTGTTTCATCTTATTTGGGTTTAGAAAGGAAGGATCAATGATTGTGTCGCAATTCTCCAGCATATTTTTTATGTTAGGGATACTTGACAATTGTTCATATACACTTCTTGCACTAGATTCACAGGCTTCTGAATTCATATACCGAGTTTCTAATGTTTTGAAAACACCTGTTCTATTAATAAGCGGAATAGGCTGATGCACAGAAAAATAAGTATTTTCAGGAAAGACCTGAGGGATAAGGGAATCATGAGCCTGATTTGCAACAGTATATACGTGCTCTTCCGTCATAGGAAAATGGTTTGTTATATTATTAAAACTCGTAAAGTTATCAGAATTATCAGAAGAAGGAACAGTAACTCCTTCTGCAAGCGTTGAATCTATAAAAACCCCAAGGCTACCTATGAATAATAATTGTACCAATAAACTCTTATTTCTAAGTTTTCCAATATCCAAATTTTCCGGAAGATAAAAACTTTGAGTCTTCGGTATATACCCCTTACCAATGAAAGTGCCTTATTGAATTAAATGCATAATATTCATATGCCTAATGAATTTAAGAGTTATAACAAAAAGTTGTGTATGGGC
>CAJDWK010000033.1_pt1 | contig 50553 bp, 51 predicted proteins | sample 7391621 | NCBI WGS metagenome assembly CAJDWK01 (sample SAMEA7055734, study PRJEB34461) | soil metagenome | biome: terrestrial ecosystem; feature: Peninsula; material: soil | place: Antarctica | collected 2016
TAGCTGTTGCAAATGACGGTGATCGTGTTGCTAACCGTGCTCACATTGCTGCAGGTGGTGACAGACTCGCTGCTTATGACGCAATTCTTGCTAACCGCGTACCGACTGATGCGGAAATCCTCGCTTGGGCAGCTGCCGATAACGCAAACGGTGAGCAAGTTGCTCTACGGGCACACATCGCTGCCGGTGGTGACAGACTCGCTGCTTACACTGATATCGCTGCCACAGGTCGCGTACCGACTGATGCGGAAATCCTCGCTTGGGTAGCCTTTAACGGTGACCCTCATGAAGTTCGCGGTCGTGCTTTGATCGTTCTAGGCCTTGATCCTGCAGATGTTGACATCCAAGGTGCTTATGACCACCTCACAACAGTTGCTCATAACCCAACGGCTCTGAATATCCAAGCAGTTGCTGCTATTGGTCAGGCTGATAGGCGATTAGCTGGTGCTTTAATCATTAAAAATGGTTTAAATATTGCGACAGGTGGTCTTCTTGCATCGGTGAAACGCTTGACTGATCTAGCTAATGTGGGAGACTTGCCTAACTTTACAGATCATTATCTTAATGCTATAAATGATCATGTAGCATTCAATGGAGGGCCGACTAAAGATGTCGTTGCAGGTCATATTAATGACCTTGCCCTAGCCGGTCGCTTTAACTTAAATGACGTTCAAATCAAAGCTTCCTATGCACATGTTGCCGGTCTTGCTGATTGGCTACTTCATAACTAATCTCTCTATTCAATAGATTGATTTTAAAAGGCCTCTGTTTAAACAGGGGCCTTTTTTATGGGTTATCGCTTTCGGGTTCTAGGCAGATTGTCTTTAGAACTCTGTCTGATCGGACTTTATCCTTCGTTCCCTTTATTAAAGAAGCCTTTCCACAGCTCCTTCTCACAATACCTTTAGAAAGAACTACGGCAGCCTTTATAAAGTTATGAAAATAGGCCGGATGCTTTAATGTCCTGTTAGATTTTCTGAAAAAGATGATTGTTACCGTAAGGCGCAGGAATACAGGAGAGTAAAGGAGGAAAAAATTGCTCTGAAGCTTTCACAAATAACTTAGTTCCAAGGTTACTTCGCAATGCTTTTGCTCTTAAAAAGAGCGAGCGGACTATATCAGGGATTTTTTTAAAATGATCCTAAAAGGCAGCAAAGAATTTGAAAACAGCCTTTATAAAGACTGTTTTTTAATCTCGAGGCCTTTGAGCTTGCGATGAAGCGCAGAACGCTCCATACCGATGAATTCAGCCGTCTTGGAAACATTTCCCGCAAATCGGTCTACCTGAGCCAGCAAATAATCTCGCTCAAACGTTTCACGGGCTTCACGTAAAGGCAGAGCAACAAGGCGCAAAATATTACTGCCGTCTTTGACGGTTTCAGGAGCCTCGTTGGCAACTTCCGCCGGCAAATCACTGAGTTGCACTTCGGTTTTAGAGCTGTCTTGCATCATAATCCACACCCACTCCATCACATTACGGAGCTGGCGAATGTTACCCGGCCAATGATATTGCTTAAGGGCAATCATGGCTTCCGGTGAAATTGTGCGGGACGGTACATCTTGTAGGCGCGCAATTTGGGCAAAGAAATGCTCAACCAATTCGGGAATATCACTCTTGCGATCCTTTAACGGAGCAACCTCAAGGAGAACCACATTTAAACGATAGTATAAATCTTCGCGAAAAGCTTCGTACTCTACCAATTGTTTTAAATCAAGGGTGCTCGAGGATAAGACACGCACATCAACTTTTACAGGAGAGGAACCGTCTACCCTTTGAAATTCGTGACTATGCAACGCTTTAACCATAAGTCCTTGGGTTTTGAAAGACATCTCGTCTACGGCATCTAAATAAAGGGTTCCCGTATGGGCTTGTTCCAACACGCCCGCCGTAAAGCCCTTTTCTTTTTCAACCCCAAAGAGCTTTTCATCTAAATTATCACAAGAGAGCCCCGAGCAATTCAAAACAACAAAAGGCCCGTCAGCACGTAACGAGTGTCGATGAATAGCCCGAGCAATGGTTTCTTTGCCCGAACCTTGGGGACCCTGAAGAACAATACGACTATTGGTCGGCGCAACTTTCTTCATCAAATCTTGGATAGCTTGCGCCGCCGTCGACGTTCCGATCAAGGGCACTTCATCAACGGAAGAGTGTTGTTTTAAGGTTGCGTTTTCTTGACGTAAGCGCGTTGTTTCAAGGGCGTGGGCGACAAGAATAATTAAACGATCGGAGCTAAAGGGTTTTTCAAGAAAATCGTACGCCCCGTTTTTAATTGCCGTCACAGCTGTTTCAATGGTTCCATGGCCGCTCATCATAACCATGGGCAATTCGGGATGATCTGCTTTGACAAGCTCGAGAATCTTAAGGCCGTCAAAAGTGCTTTCTCCCAACCAAATATCTTGGAGGATCAAGTTAGGTAAACGCTTTTTGATCTCTTCCATAGCGCCTTGTCCACTGTGGGCTTGGCGGCAATTATAGCCTTCATCTTCAAGAATATCAGCTACAAGATTGCAAATATCTTTTTCATCATCAACAATTAAAATATCTAAGGCCATGGATTTTTATCTCTTCTTTTCGTCTACAAAGAATTTCATTTTAACAATAGCACCACCGCGCGCCGCATCTTCCAAGGTTAGCACACCCCCGTGATCCTCTACAATCTTCTTTACAATGGCAAGGCCAAGGCCAGTGCCTTTTTCTTTTTTCGTAATATAGGGCTCTGTTAAGGACTCTCGATCTTCTGAGGGAAATCCCGCCCCATTATCTTTAATGAGCAACGTAAAGCTATTGGACTCATTTTTCTCAAAAATAATAGAGATCTTCCCTTGCTTTTCTTCTTTATTCTTATAATATTCATGAAGTGAATCTATAGCATTTTGAAATAAATTTGTCAAAACTTGACTGATCTGTGCACCGTCACAATTAAATAAGTACAATTTCAGGCCGCCTGTTTTGAACTCAAATTTTATATCGGGTTCATTGGGGCGATATTGATCAATTTGTTGCCTAACAAGCTTTAAAAGATCTTCCTGATTTAATTTCGGATCAGGTAAACGCGCAAAATTCGAAAATTCTGTGACCATTTCCCCAATGTTTGCCACTTGGCGTATGATGGTATCAACACAACTTTCAAATTTCTCGGGGTCTTCTTTAATTTGCTTAAGGTACTTTCGATTTAAGCGCTCTGCCGAGAGTTGAATAGGTGTTAAAGGATTGCGAATTTCATGGGCAATCCTCCGCGCCACATCAGCCCATGCCGCTTTTCGTTGGGCTGATAAAAGTTCCGTAAATTCATCAAAGGTGATAATGTAGGTTTGCTGTTCGGGATCATCTCCCACCAGAACAATACTCACACGCAACGTATGCAAGGCTCCTCGCCTTGGAATTTTTAGCTGCTCTGATACCTTGCGGTAGTCTGAATTTAACTTAAGAAGCGCATCCATTAACTCGGGAAAAACCTCTTTAATGTTAAGACCCACAGCCTCCTTGGCTTCTCCTACAAGCATTTGCGATGCCATGACGTTAATCACTTGAATCACATAACGATGATCCAGACTGATCACGCCGGACGTAACACCTTCAAGAACTTCTTCAATAAACCGGCGACGCATATCGATAAGCTTATTGGCCGTTACAAGATTTTTTTGCTGCTCGTCCAATTGTGCCGTCATCCGGTTATAAGAACGCATCAAGTAAGCAATTTCATCCTCATCGTTACTCGGCGTAACACGCACGGATAAATCTCCTTTCCGCACCCGCTCCGAGGCGGAAATAAGGTCTCCGATGGGACGCGCAATACGACCTGCAAAAATTAAGGCAACCCACACGGCTATAAGCAAAAGCAAGAGGGCAACGGCCATAAACATTAACATAAAATACAATTGAACCCGTCCTTGGTCGCGCTCCAGGGCATGGTAATTACTCACCGCACTTTTTACCTCGGCAATGCGTTTTGAAACGACCGAATCCACAATACGCCCCACAAGAAGATAGGCATCAATGGTCGGAGAAATTTTCACAAGGGCGCGGACACGATCTCCCCGGCTTGTTGTTTTAATCACAACTTCATGGGCGGCTTTCTCAAGCTCTTGCAAAGACAGGACTTCAAACTCAAGAGCAAAGCTAAGCTTTGAACGGGCAACAACTTCCGGAACATCATTAAAAACAAGGGCTTCATCTAAATTTCGTGTCTCGGCATGGAGATCCAAAGCTTGATTAAAAAGAGGCGGGTCCTTTTCCAACATATAATATTCTTGAGCCAAATCTCGAGCCATATTATGAACGCTGGCTACAATAACTTTTTGGTGTTCGGCCAAATAAGCTTCTGCTACTTTTGTCGATTCCTCAAGGGCTATGCTAACGCGGTCACTAAACCATTTTTGAAGACCCATATTAAACATAAGGGCTGAAAAAATTGTCATCACAATGGCCGGTGTAATGGTTAATAAGCTGGATAAAATAACAAATCGAGTATGTAATTTTGCGGCAACTTGTCCCGATTTTCGCGCCATCCAAACCTTTGCAATTTTACGCACAATAATCAGCGCAAGAATCAGAAAAACAACCAAGTCAAGGTTGAGAACAAGAATTAAAGACGTTGTGTTGAGCTGACCGAAACCGGCCGTGGAAAAGATATAATAAGTTGCAATACCGGAAAGAGCTGCCAGGAAAATAACAAGATAGGTAAACTTACGCCCTAAATGCCGACGTTCCGCAAGATCCATAAACTGACGCAAAAGGGGGTTATTGCGCCCCCAAAACTCATAACTCATCCGTTTTGCATTCTCTTTTTAACTATAATGACGATAAGCTTAACTGTATGCCAACGGCATGGTAGTCATTGTACCCCGTAACGAAAGCAATATCACTTAAAAAGAATCTTTGCGCCGTCTTAGTTCCGTAAAGGCTTGAAGAGCCGATAAATGCCCGAGACCTATGCGCCGGCGATAAGAGCCTCGTGAAACCGCAAGGAAGGGGTTAATCTGTTTTTCCACAGCAACGTTTGTCGGAACGGTCGGTTGACCTTTTTCTAATTTTTCAAGGCAATTTTCCTTATAAGCAAGGAGATCTTCGTCTTCTCCCGCAAGTGTCTCGGCAAAACAACAATTGCCCGCCGTGTATTCATGGGCACAATAAATTTCTGTTTCGTCAGGCATCTCAAGAAAAACTTGCAAAGTGTTCCACATCTGCTCCGGTGTTCCTTCAAAAAGGCGACCGCACCCCATGGAAAAAAGCGTATCTCCCGCAAAGCACTTTTTATCTTCTTCAAAATGATACAAAACATGTCCCGACGTATGCCCGGGCGCAAAAATAACACGCCCCCTACTCTCTTCAAGAAAGACAAAATCGCCGTCATTTAACAACCGATCAATACCGGGAATACGCTCTGCATCCGCACCATAACCGTAAACCGTACAATTTGTTTCTTTCTTTAGCTCAAGATTACCCCCCACATGATCAAAGTGATGATGGGTATTAAAAATACTTTCAAGGCTTAAGCCAAGCTCCCTCACCCTTTTTAATACGGGTGTTGCTTCTGCGGGATCTACAACGGCTCCCTTATTACTAGCTTCATCAATGAGGAGAAAAATATAATTATCAAAGAGAGCGGGAATAAGTTCAACGCGTAACATTTATGAATCCTTTACATAAAGTTTGCTTTTTAACTTTGAGGTATCTTTGAAAGAAAAGTGGCGGGAGTGACGGGACTCGAACCCGCGACCTCCGGCGTGACAGGCCGGCGCTCTAACCAACTGAGCTACACCCCCTAAAGGAATATCTCTTTAATACGATAATTCCCCATTTACGTCAAGCACTTGATCTCAAAAAAAATAAAAAAAGAAACAAGGAAAAATTACACCATTTTTAAAACATCCGACATAATTATTGACAGTCAATAAAAAATAATTCAGCATTAAAATAGACTGGGAGGGGAAAATATGAAAAAATACAAAATATATGCGTTTTTAATATCGTTATTATCTGTTTCTAATATATCGGCCAGTTTAACGGATAACGATGAAAAACCGGACACGTCAAATGACGAGCTTATTGCTCTTAGCCTTTCAAACAGCCTGCTCTATAACGATAAGCCTTGGATGCCCGTAATAATTCGCAAATCCTATAACGCCTATGATATAGCCGTACAAACAAAAGTAAAATATAACATGAATGTCCACCAATTTAACGCAGCAACCGGGCTTAAAGCACGCCTGCCTCTTTTAATAGCCAATGATGTGTTCACAAGCGGGGATCATTCCTTTGAAACAACACGCTCCCTCTTAGAAGCAAGTGAGGATTATGCAGACTTTGCTAAGAAAAATAGTCTTCAGGTGAATCTGAACCACCTTAAAGTTCACATTGCAACCTCAAAGATCGAAGCCAATGAAACAGGGACAAATATTGAAGCTCTCTTCTCGCGGGTGTGGTCTCTTGCAGCGGCCAATCCGGACTTTGCCCAACAACTCTTTTTAAGTATCTGCGATAATTCTGAAACAGGCGGCGGGTGTTACCCGGGGCACGCAGGGCGTTTAGCACGACTTTACGTAAATTTCTTGAGGGGTCAATGGTCGGAGTAAGCTCTTGGATGAAGGTAGAAGAGAAAAAAACTTATAGGGGAAAGGAAATTATAAATCCATGCCCCATTTTCGGGCTCTGATGACCATTAAGACACCGATGATTATTAAGAGAGCACAAAGAATTGTAACGGGTACATCAACCCACCCTGTTGAAAAATAACTATAAAAAGCAAGAATAATACCGAATAAAATGAACACGAACCCCGTCCAAGGGATAACTCTTTTTTTCTCACCGTTTATATTATAAATTTTCGCAGAACGCTTAGTTATTTGCTCAAAGATGTCAAGGGCTTCGGCACATTGGGGGGCTTCACAAACGATTCTATTACTTTGAGTCTTGGAACAGTCTTTACACAAATGTTTTGAACAAAAAGAACAATGAGCAACAGCGGAGATCTCTTGGTGATGATAACAAGACATTATTTAGCTCACTCCGTCAATTTACTTATATGCTTTTACATTTTGAGGCATATTGAATTCAGCACGCAAGGTTTCTGCCAAGTCTGTTCGCTCCCACGGGAAGGCTTTAGTTTTAGCGTCATATGTGCGACCAAAATGACCGTAGGAGGCTGTTTGTTTATAGATCGGACGCCTTAAATCAAGACGATCAATAATTCCCTTTGGCGTTAGATCAACGGTGCACGCGATAAAGGCTGCCAACGCTTCGGAATTGCAACGTTCCGTGCCGTGGGTATCCACAAAAAGAGACAACGGCTCGGCAATCCCAATACCGTAAGCGACTTGAAGGGTGCAACGTTCCGCCAATCCGGCAGCTACAATATTTTTTGCAAGATAGCGCGCTATATAAGCCCCCGAGCGATCGACCTTCGTCGGATCTTTGCCGGAAAAAGCACCGCCTCCGTGGGCTGCCGCCGAACCATAAGTATCCACAATGATTTTGCGCCCTGTTAAACCGCTATCGGCCACGGGGCCCCCAATGACAAAACGTCCCGTCGGATTCACATAAAACTTATCCTCATCACACATCCACCCTTTGGGCAAAATACTCTCCACATAAGGACGTACGATATCACGTACATCCGACGCGCTAAGGCCCTCTTGATGCTGGGTTGACAAAACAATCGCTTTGACGCCGACGGGCTTGAAATTTTCATATTGAAAGCTCAGCTGCACTTTTGCATCGGGTCCTAATTGGGGTAAAAAACCTTTTTTACGATCCTTTGAAAGGGCTTCTAAAATTCGATGGGAATAATGAAGGGGGGCAGGCATAAGGGCATCCGTCTCATTGGAGGCATACCCTATCATCATTCCTTGATCACCGGCTCCGATGACGCCGTCTTTCAAGTCTACGCCTTGCGCAATATCAGCGGATTGCGCATGAAGGTGATCTTCAAGAATGCAATTTTTCCAATGGAAATCCTCTTGCTCATAGCCGATATCTTTAATACATTGACGAATAATCCTTTCTCGCTCTTCCCTTGAAACGGGCTCGGAACAAGAAACTTCTCCGACAATGATGACCAAGTTTGTTGTCACAACGGTCTCAATGGCAAGCTTTGCATAGGGATCACGCTCTAAATAGGCATCAACCAAGGCATCGGAAATAATATCACAGATTTTATCGGGATGACCTTCTGAAACGGATTCGGAGGTGAAAACATAAGTACCTTGCGTCATAAATAAACCTCATTGCGTCGTGTTTTTAAAGTATACAAACCTGATATTATCATAAAAATGCTTAAAACCAAAAGAATAAGAGCATATATTTTTTGCCCGTAAAGACTATAAAAAGTCTTTGTTTGAAGGGGCTTGGGCAATTGGGTAACAAGACCTTGAGCTTGGTCGAAAGGAATCTTTGCGCTTAGGCGACCGTTGCCGTCAAACACCGCACTAATACCTCTGTAAACCACCCGCACCAAAGGGATTCCTTCTTCAATGGCTCGCATACGGGTCAACTGCAAATGTTGGTAAATGCCGGCGGAATCAAGATACCATCCGTCATTGGTTAAATTAAGCATCCAACCGGGAGACTCTTGGCCGGTAAAAGCCCCCTTTTCCGGGATCACTTCTTGTGTGAAAATTGCCTCATAACAAATAAGAGGGCTAAAGCTTGGAAATCCTTCAACAGAAAGGGTGCGAAGTCCCTCACCCGCCGTATAATCGTAATCCCCGGGAGAAAGCTTCTCCAGAGATTCTGGCAAAAACTCACGATACGGCACATATTCTCCGTAAGGCACCAAATGAGACTTATCATAGGTTCCAACGACTTCTCCCTCATGATTCAAAATAGAGAGGCTATTATAATGAACGCCCTTTTCTTCATTGCGCCTCGGACCTCCCAGAATCAAATAATCGCCCTGTTGAAGGATTTGCGTAACATACTTGGCAAAAAAACTTTTTGATTCAATCAGATAAGGCACACTTGCCTCGGGCCAAATAAAGAGTTTGGGTTTATAGGTTGTACCGACTTGAGGCTGCAAACGCCCTTGCTGCGAGAGACGCAGATGCGTTTCAATGTTCGAGCGCAAACGATCGTTATCCCACTTATGGAGCTGCAAAATATTGGGCTGCACCAGCACAAGATCAAAGTCCGTATAAAAGCGTTGCGGTTCCTTTGAAAGATGAACACTTCCGTTAATAAGCAACGAGGCACTCAATAGAAAAAAGCAACCAAGATAAGCGGGACGTGAGGCTTTGCCGAAAAAGATTACGCCATAAAGCAAGACAAATAAAACAAGGGTCAATAAACCTAAACCGTACGGCCCCACAAAGGCGAGGTTTTGAATCACCGTGTTACCGCCAAGCCAAATCTCCGCCAGATTCAGCCACGGAAATCCTGAAAGCATATGCCCTTTCACCCATTCAAACAGGCTCCATAACATAATAAAAGCTAATAAAGGACGCAAGCGTCCAAGGCGGCGCAACCGTGAGGCAAAAAAAGTGACCGCCCCCAAACCAAGGGCCAGAACCGCCGGAATACCAAGGGCTGCCAACGGAATCAAAACGGCATATTTCACCCAATCAATGTGCAGCGCATAGGCAATCCAATAAAGGCCGCCTGCGAAATAACCAAAGCCATACCAATAGCCCGTCGCAAAAAATCCTTTATGACCGCACTCTAAAGTTTTCTCAAAATGACGATAAAATAAAAGAAGACTAATAAACCCAAGAACCGTATACCCCCTTGGTGGAAAAGCCGTTGAAAGCAAAAGCCCAAGGAAAAAAGGCGTTAAAGCACGTCTCAAAGGCGACTTAGGATAAACCGTTAAAAGGTAAGATAAAAATTTTGAGCGAATAGGAAACATCTTGATCATAAAAAATCGGGTTTAGCGGCCGGAAAGCTTTTTCAGCAATTGAATTTTAATCATCATTATTTCACTGTTGCGTCGCAGTTCTTCTTTTTCACTTTCATTACGGGCAATATCAATTTCTGCTTGAAGATGTTTATAAAGCAGTTCCATTTCCTCGAGATTAAGCTCTTCCACAAATTCTGTTGTTTCTGCCAGAATAGTGCAAGAAGCTTCATTCACATTGGCAAAACCCTCCGTGATAAAAATATGTTGCTTTTCTTGACCTTTATAAAGGGTTACAAGGCCGGGACGCAAATTAGAAATCATAGCCGCATGGTCGGGAAGAACACCGAAGTCACCTGCTTCTCCCGGCACAACGACCATATCCACAAAGTCATTCATGACATGTTTTTCCGGGGAGACAAGGATAAATTCAACCTTTTCATGTGACATGGTTTTTCCTCTTTTTTGACTTGAAATGACTATAGCATGTTTGTGAGGTATAATAACATGATTACAGGGTATTCCAATTTCTTTTTCAAAAAGGCTTGGTATGGATATACATTGTGTATCAAACTAAGAACATAAGTATAAATAGAGGAGAAGACCGTGACACTAAATATCGGACAATGGGGAAATTCTCTCGGCGTACGTATTCCGCGCACTATTAGTGAAAAACTGAACCTCATAAAAGGAGCAAAAATTGAAATTTTAAAAGTGAGGGGAAGATCATTATAAAAAAGAATGAAAAGTTAAGAGACTTATTAGCCGATAGCTCCCCTTGCCCTTATGGAGAAATTAAGACAGATCATCCTGTTGGCAATGAAGAATGGTAAATAATTTCATACCCGACCGAGGGGATTTCATCCGGCTGGATTTCAACCCGCAAACAGGAAAAGCACAGGCAAAAAAAAGGCCTGCGTTGGTGATTTCTCCAAAAATTTATAACGCAAAATCTTCGCTATCCTTAGTTCTTCCTATCACTAGTAAATATCGGGGGTGGGTGTTTGAGATCCTCCTCCCGCGAGGGCTGAAAACCTCCGGGTCGATTCTTGTAGATCAAGTTAAAAGCTTAGACTTCAAAGCAAGAAACGGTTCTTTTATTGAAAAGTGCCCGAAGGATATCCTTAATTCTGCGATTAAAAAACTTCAACTTCTTATTGAGGAAAGTGCTTAATCAGCGCTATCCATTCTTGCTCGCCAAGAACTTGAACCCCGAGCTCTTGGGCCTTTTTGGCCTTACTGCCGGCATCAGCGCCTACGATAACATAATCGGTTTTCTTCGAAACCGAGCCCGATACCTTAGCTCCAAGTGTTTCTGCTTGTGATTTCGCCTCGGCACGGCTTAAGGTCTCAAGAGTGCCTGTAAATACAACGACTTTTCCGGAAATTGGGGAACCGGATGTATCTTTAACGGCCGTATCTTCAACCTGAATTTGAGAGCCGACCAATGATTGCAGGAATTCAATATTATGTTCCTCACTAAAGAAATACATCAAATCTTCAGCCATATCGGAACCAATGCCGTCGATCTCAATAAGCGCTTCATAAGCAGGATTCCCCGCACCGCCCGCAGACGCTTCTTGCATCTTAACAAACCAATTATCATAGGAGATATAATTCTTCGTCAACGTTTTCGCCGTTGTTTGGCCGATTTGCCGAATGCCCAACGCATAAATAAAACGATCAAGGCTTATAATTCGTTTAGCGTTAACGGCGTCAAAAAGCTTTTGTGCCGATTTAGCCCCCCAACCTTCCCACTTTTCAAGGGGGACCTCAAAACCTGCATTGCGAGACTCAAAGGTAAAAATATCAACGGGCGTTTTAATAACGTCCTTTTCAAAAAAGAGATCGACATTTTTAGCGCCGAATCCTTCTATATCGAAAGCTCCTTTTGAAACAAAATGACGCACGCGAAGGGNGGCCAAACACCGCACGGCAACTTCCCCTCCTTCCTTGGCGGCTTTAGAGCCGCAAGCAGGGCAATGATCAGGAAACACGTAAGGGCCGGCACGGTTTGACGCTTCGGGGTTAACGACTTTAACCACTTGAGGGATCACATCTCCCGCCCTTTGCACCAAAACCGTATCTCCGATACGGACGTCTTTACGAGCAATTTCGTCTCGGTTATGTAAGGTTGCTCGAGAAACAACAACGCCGCCGACGGCCAGGGGCTCGAGAACGGCAACGGGTGTTAAAACCCCCGTACGTCCCACCTGAATTTGAATATCCGCTAATTTTGTCGAACCCTGCTCCGGGGGGAATTTCGCCGCAACGGCATAGCGGGGAGACCTTGCAACAGTGCCAAGGCGTTTTTCCCATGCCAAGTTATCTACTTTAAAAACCGATCCGTCAATGTCATAGTCAAGGGTCGCTCTTTTGCGTTCTAATTCATCATGAAATGCCACCAACTGTGCGGTTGTTGTGCACGTTTTAATCAAAGAATTCACCGGAAAACCCCACGCCCTTAAAAGCGCAAGACGTTGGTGATGGGAGGTGATATTTCGATCCTCAAAACGTCCGAACCCGTAGGCAAAAAAGCCAAGGGGGCGGGAAGCCGTGACCTTAGGATCTAACTGTCGAACGGAACCGGCGGCCGCGTTTCGAGGGTTTGCAAAAGGTTGCCCTCCCTTTTCAAGGCGGGCTTTATTAAGGATTTCAAACTCCTTTTTAGACATGTAAATTTCGCCACGCACTTCTAAGGTTTGACCTTGAGCCTGTTTTCCCTGATCGCCCGAAAGCAAGGTCGGGATAGAGGAAATCGTCTTGATATTTTCCGTAATATCTTCTCCGACATATCCGTCTCCTCGGGTAGCTGCACTCACCAAAACGCCATCTTCATAAACCAGGGAGCACGATAAACCGTCAATTTTTGGTTCTGCGACTAGGGGAATTTGCTGCGTCAAGGGAAGGTTTAAGAAGCGACAAACGCGCTCTATGAATTTTTGAATATCATCGCTGTTAAAAGCATTATCCAAGGATAACATAGGCATTAAGTGGGTAACTTTTGCAAAACCTTCGGCGGCTTTTGCCCCCACTTTCAAACCGGGCGAGTCCTTCAAAACAAGATGGGGAAATAGTTTTTCAAGAGCTTCATTGCGTTGACGCAAAGCGTCATATTCCGCATCGCTTAAAGTCGGCGCATCTTTTTGATAATACAACGCGTCATGAAGGGCTAATTCTTGAGCCAAAGCTTCAAGCTCTTTTCGAGCTTGTGATTCCGTTAACATCTCAGGGGGAAAACGACGATAAGAGGACATATTTTCTTGTGACATTACTATTTTTGTCCCTTTATAGCATTTATTCCCCCCCTGTTACAAATCTTATAATTACATATGAATGGCTCGATCATAAGCATCTAAAGTTGACTCATGCATCATTTCCGATAATGTCGGGTGAGGGAAAACGGTCTGCATCAATTCGGCCTCCGTTGCTTCGAGTGTAAGGGCAATTACAAAACCTTGAATCATTTCGGTTACTTCGGTACCGACAAGATGCGCTCCAAGAAACGCGCCTGTTTTCGCATCAAAAATAGTTTTCATCATGCCGTCGGTTTCCCCAAGAGCAATAGCTTTTCCATTGCCGATAAAAGGAAAACGCCCGACTTTAATATCATAACCTTCTGCGCGTGCTTTATCTTCCGTTAGGCCAATGCTCGCTATTTGAGGATTTGAATAGGTACATCCTGGAATCGCCTTTTTATCCACAGGATGAGCCGTTTCAAGACCCGCCATTTTCTCGGCAACCATCACACCTTCATGGCTTGCCTTATGAGCTAACCAAGGGGCTCCTGCCACATCGCCAATAGCATAAATGCCTTGCTCGTGTGTTTGGCACCATTTGTTAACCTGAATTTGGTTGCGCTCAACCACAACTTTTGTAGACTCGAGCCCAAGATTTTCCGTATTACCGAGAATACCGACGGCCACGATCGCCTTATCAAAAATGTGCTCGGAAGACCCTTTTGCAGTTTTAACCGCCGCACTCACTTTATTTTTACTAACGTCAAGTTTTTCAACGGTGGCTGACGTTAAAAACGTCATACCTTGTTTTTCAAAAGCCTTACGGGCAAACTTTGAGATCTCGGCATCTTCAACGGGGAGAATGCGATCTTGCACCTCAACGACGGTAACCTTGCAACCAAGAGCATTATAGAAACTCGCAAACTCAATGCCGATAGCTCCCGATCCGATAACCAACAAAGATTTCGGCATTTTTTTGGGAACCATGGCTTCTTTTGCCGTCCAAATCACGTCGCCGTCAGGTTCAAGTCCCGGTAAAACCCGCGCCCGCGCGCCCGTTGCGATCACAATGTTCTGAGAAGCAATAATAGAATCAACTTTATCCTCAACGGATACCTCAACACGATGCAGGCCGTCGGCAGTTTTACCGGACAGCCGACCGCGGCCGGTAACAACCGTCACCTTATTCTTTTTAAGAAGGTGTTGAACGCCTTGGGCCAATTGCTTTGAAACAGCCCGTGAGCGTTCAATAACTTTTTCAAAATCAAACGATAGTTTTTCAACATTAATGCCAAACTCGTCGGCATGGGAAATCGTATGATAAAGCTCGGATGTACGCAGCAGAGCCTTTGTCGGAATACAACCCCAGTTTAAACAAACACCGCCGAGGTGCTTTTCCTCAATCAGAGCAACCTTAAGACCCAGTTGAGCAGCCCTAATAGCGGCAACGTACCCTCCGGGCCCGGCACCAACAATCACAGCATCAAAGGTTTTTGTTGTCTCGGTCATATTTAGTCCCTCCGCAAAAAATGTCTATAGTCCTTTTCAAACACCAAAGAGGTTTCATTGCAAGGCTTTTGTGTCATGCTGCGGAAAATACCTTAAAAAAGAATGAAGGAGCGAGAGGTTTAAACGCATAAAAAAACACACCGATCAGAGTGTGTTTTTGCTCAATAAAATAAAAATACTTAAAAATGAAGGTACTTACGGTCTACAATACGAATCGCATAAAGGCGGGTTCTGCCTGCCCAAAACCTTTGACGGATTTCGACTCAAATTTAAAGCCTTTGACATCCGTCGGCTTTAAGAAACCAATTTCTTTGAAAGGATTATTTTCCAGCTCTGTTGAGGCATCAATGGTGCGGGCCCCTTCCGGAATATAGGGTTGTAAACGCTTATAGAGCATGGATTTCACATCATCCACAAAGGTAAAGGCCTTACCCTTATTTCCGGCACGCCCTGTTCGTCCCACTCTATGGACATATTCGTCCGCATTGACCGGAACATCATAGTTAATCACAAAAGGAAGCATAATAATATCGATGCCGCGAGCCGCCACATCACTTGCAATAAGGTAATCAACCTTTTTCTCTTTAAAGGCATCAAGCATTTCAACACGCGCCCCTTGGGTCATATCTCCGTGGAGAGCACCCGCATTAATCTTATAGCGCTTTAAGGAATTCGCCAGAATATCAACGTCGACCTTGCGGTTGCAAAAAATAATGGCTTGTTCAATTTTTTCAGTTTTCAGAAGTTCTCGCAGGACTTGACGCTTCTCGCGCTCTTTCCCCGCCTTATAAATAAAGGCTTGTTCAACGCTATCTGCCGGCCTGTTCTCTCCTTCAATCTCAATTTGCTTGGGCTTTACAAGAAAGTTATCCACCAAGATTTGGATAGGCTTCGGCATGGTAGCGGATAAACAAAGTTTTTGGCAGTTAGGCTTTGGAATAAAGGATATTAATTTCTCAATATCGGGCACAAACCCCATATCAAGCATACGATCTGCCTCATCAATGACCACAAGGGAGATATCCAAGAAACTGACATTTCCCCGCTCATATTGATCCAACAAACGCCCCGGCGTTGCAATCACAACATCCACCCCTTGGCGCAAACTTTTTTCCTGTAAATAGGGAGACTCACCCCCGATAATTACGGCATAGGCAAAATCTTTAAAGTATTTTCCAAGGGCATCGAAACTTTCAGAAACCTGTTGAGCCAGTTCACGGGTGGGAACCAAAATCAAACAACGGGGAAGCTTCGCACGCTTGCGTTGCGCCGTCAATATATCAAGGATCGGGATTGTATAGGCCGCTGTTTTACCGGAACCCGTTTGCGCCAAAGCGCACACATCACGCCCCATAAGGGCATGGGGAATTACTTGTTCTTGAATGGGGGTTGCGGTCGTAAACCCCAAGTCTTCTATCCCCTTAAGGACTGTTTCCGAGAGAGGAAGGTCTTTGAATGCTATGGACAAATGATAATCTTTTACTTTATTTGACTGAACGTCTTTTCATAAATTATATTTGGGGGCATTAAGGTCCATTGTCAAGCGTTTTTCAATTCTATCTCCCGTTTTACTAAGTTTATTGCAGCTGTCACATTTCAACCACAAAAAAAAGCGTCTGCAACCTGAAATAACTCTGCAAAGAAAAGAAGTCGTTTACCTCGAAAAATTATTCCAAAATGAAAGAGAGCGAAAAAACTTTTCCTACTTCGCTCCTAAAAAAAAGAAACATATCGTGTACAATTTTAGCAATTATTCACACTGATTTAACCCTTTCACGTCATCCTATATAAGAAGAGAACATAAAAGGAGATATCTCTATGAAAAATCAATCAAAGATAAGTACCGCTGTTTTAAATCAAAAGCACGACGTAGAGTTTTATCTTTTGATTAACTTTGCAATGGGACTCTCTGCAACTCTCATGATGATTCTTTAGACTGACAAGATATAAGGCGCCGGAGGCAATATTCTAACTTAGCTATCGCGCGCCTTTTTTCACAAATCCTCTCCCTTGCCGGTTCGCTTTTTTACACGCTTTCTATAATTTTCTAAAAAAGTTCCATTGACACATATTGTCAAATACTGCTATCTCGTTGAATGCAAAACATAAAAAAAGGACTATTTTATGAATTTTAGAATATTATTAACCTTCGTCGGCTTTTTTATCTCGTTACAGTCTCTTCAGGCTACTCTTTTAGTACCCGACCTCAGCGAAAAAACCGAGGAAGAGCTCAAAAGAGGCATTCAGGGCGGTGTAACAGAGTTTGTTCTAGGGTGCTCCTTACAAGCCCTGTCCGATTACACCCCAAGCATTTCCACCTCACACCGTTATAGACACAATTCTGATTTCCTTTCTCCTAAAACCGTTAACGGCATAGGAACAATTATGATTATTGACGGCGCCAAAGAAGTCTTCTGGGATACAAAAGAACTCTATAAAAGAGCGCGAGACAATTCTAGTATTTTAAAAAAAGGATTAATGGATTTAGGGATCGCCGGCACGATCTACCTGACAAGCGGTTATGCACATACTTTACTGGGTTCTTCATTTGCAGAATTTGGCGGTGAAGTTGCGCTTTTTGCGACTTTTTCACTTCTTGCAACTCGGGGAATTTATGATACGAGTACCGGCTTAAAAGAGATGGCCCGACAAACGGATACGTCAGTTTGGGGTAACCGACTTTGGGATTTCGGTCAAAACATTTACGGCAAGCTCAAACGCACTTAATTAAACTAAAGTGGAAAAAGGGCTATCAAACGGATAACCTTTACAGCTTGGCGGTATGAATAAGAAAGAAATACGAAAAACGCTTTAGAATCTTATCCTTGAAGAGTTAATACCACGCTAAAAAGGCGAGCCCCAAAGCAAGGGGAATTAACACTTTAAGGATATTCTTTGTTTTTAAAGATAGGGAAGAAAGAGCACCGCCGTTATCATTGGCAGGTGCTTTTAACCCATGCCCGACCACCTCGTCATAGTCCGCACTGGGACGACCATATCGACGGCGAGACGATGTTTTGTCAGAGTCTTTGCGGGACATATCCGTTTCCTCTTGATCCCCTATCGTAATTTGTACGCTATTATTTTCGATCATTGATTTCCACAAACTTTCTCGGCTTTTCACCCGTATATAATTGGCGAGGGCGACCAATTTTATTAGCAGGGTCACCGCTCATTTCTTTCCATTGTGCCACCCAACCGGCAGTGCGCGCAACAGCAAAAAGTACTGTGAACATAGAAACAGGAATCTCCATAGCTTGCAAGATAATTCCTGAATAAAAATCAACGTTAGGGAATAATTTTCTCTCGCGGAAATAAGGGTCTTCCAAAGCAATGCGCTCAAGCTCTTTGGCAAGCTCCAGCAACGGAGTGGTTTTACCAAGGGCATTCAAAACCTCGTGGGCACTTTCTTTAAGAACGCCCGCCCGAGGATCAAAATTTTTATAAACACGGTGACCAAAGCCCATAAGGCGGAAAGGATCATTCTTATCACGTGCTTTTGCAAGATACTCGGGAATGCGCTCTTTTGTTCCAATTTCCTTGAGCATGTTAAGCACTGCTTCGTTGGCTCCGCCATGGGCCGGCCCCCATAAGGACGCAATACCCGCCGCAATACAAGCAAAGGGATTCGCTTGGCTTGAGCTCGCTAAACGCACTGTAGAGGTTGAGGCATTCTGCTCATGATCCGCATGAAGAATAAATATACGCTCTAAAGCCCGCGACATAATAGGGTTCGCCTTATAATCTTCGGAAGGAACAGAAAACATCATATGTAGAAAATTCTCCGCAAAACCAAGCTCATTTTTTGGATAAACAAACGGTTGCCCGATAGAATACTTATAAGCCATCGCTGCGATGGTCGGCATTTTCGCAATTAAACGATAGGAGGCCAGTTGACGTTGCTCGGGATCATTAATATCCAAGCTATCATGATAAAAGGCAGAAAGCGCTCCGACCACGGCAACCATAATGGCCATGGGGTGAGCATCTCGCCTAAAACCGCGATAAAAGTGGGTCATTTGTTCATGAAGCATTGTGTGGTGTATGATTTCATTACGAAAGGCTGTTTGCCGATCTATCGTCGGTAATTCTCCCTCCATCAGCAAATAGCACACATCAAGAAAGTTACTTTTTGTGGCCAGCTCACGAATATCGTAGCCTCGATGCAACAAGATACCTTGCTCACCGTCAATATAAGTAATCTTTGATTCACAACTGGCCGTAGAGGTAAAACCGGGATCATAAGTAAATATCCCGTGATCCGCATAAAGGCGTCTTACATCGACAACGGAAGGCCCCATAGAGGCTTCTATCACCTCAAGTTCAATTGTTTTCTTTCCTGTCTTCGGATCGTTCATTGTCATGTTAACCCTTTGCTCTGCAGCATTTCCCATTTTGTTTCCCTGTTTTTGTTATACATAATATAGTCTTTTCGCAACTCCTCCGTCCGAGCACCGGCAACGAAGCCTATGCCGTATAGATAAGGAGCGCAGGAACGACGTCTGTGACTTTTTTGGAATGAGTATAATAAAACAACCTAATTATAAGTATATCCCATAGAAAGCTTCTCTAAAAGAGCTTCTCTAAATTTATTACAAAATTCAATCGATCCAATGTTTCTTTTTGTCCTAAAGTTGACATAATTTCAAAAATACCGGGAGAAATCGTACGCCCCGTCAAAGAAGCCCGTAAGGGTTGAGCAAGTTTCCCAAATTTTAAGTCTAAGGAATCGGCCAATTTCCGAAGCTCTCCCTCAACGACTTCATCCTCCCAAGACGTCAGATCCGCCAAGGTTTTATAAAGAGCCTTTAAAATATCTTTTGCCTCTTCTCCTACAAAACTCTTTGCTTTCTCATCAAAGTCGTAGGGAATAATATCCGCGTAAATTAAGGCACTTCGGGCTAAATCATTTAGATCTTTAGAGCGCTCTTTCAAACCGTCCATTCCCTTTACAAGGCGCTCCTTTTCGAAATCTTTCAGATCACGCCCCAGTAACTTTTCAACGGCCGGCCGTATTAAGGCGAGCAAACTCCGGTTCTCATGATTACGTATATAATGACCGTTAAGATTAAGAAGCTTATCCATATCAAAACGTGCCGGAGATTTTCCTATATTTTTTACGGTAAACCACTCGATAGCTTGTTGGCGTGAAATAATCTCATCATCTCCGTGACTCCAACCCAAACGCAACAAGTAATTACACAGAGCCTCAGGCAAAATACCCATCTCTTGGTACGCCTCAACCCCAAGGGCTCCATGGCGTTTTGAAAGCTTAGCCCCGTCAGAACCATGGATAAGAGGAATATGACAAAGCTCCGGCATTTTCCACCCAAAAGCCTCGTATATTTGTTTTTGACGAAAGCTGTTTGTCAGGTGGTCGTCGCCTCTCATAATATGCGTCACCCCCATGTCATGATCATCCACAACAACGGACAGCATATAGGTTGGTGTCCCGTCGGCTCGAAGCAAGATTAAATCATCCAGCTGATCATTTTGCACGGTAATTTCTCCCTGCACATCGTCTACAATTGTTGTCCCGCCTTTTTGAGGCGTTTTGAGACGCACAACGGGCTTTACACCTTTAGGAGCCTCATTCGGATCACGCTCACGCCAGCGGCCGTCATACCCGGGAGCTCGCTTTTCTGCACGCGCTTTTTCTCGCATCTCTTCTAATTCTTCAGGAGAACAATAGCAATGATAGGCCTTCCCTTCAGCCAAGAGCTTTTCCGCCATCTCTTTATGACGAGCTGCCTTTGAGAATTGATGAACAACGTCACCGTCCCAATCAAGACCAAGCCACTTCATACTCTCCAAAATGGCATCAACGGCCTCTTGGGTAAAGCGCTTGCGATCCGTATCCTCAATACGTAACAAGAATTTACCGCCATGGTGTCGCGCAAGAAGCCAATTAAAGAGAGCGGTTCGCGCACCGCCAATATGAAGAAAACCTGTAGGAGAAGGTGCAAAACGAGTGACAATGGTCATGATATAAGCCAATATATTAAAATGTTGCAGGTAAATCATTATATATGTATCATAAATTCGGCCTTCTTTTGAGATCTTTTGGCAGAAAAGTTCAGGAAAAGCTTGAACAAGAAGAAAAGAATCTATTTTATTGGGTTCCTGTTTGTTATGGCCTTGGCATTGCCCTTTATTTTAACCTTAAAACCGAACCTTCCCTTAAGCATTCTCTCATCCCCTTTGGCGCGGGATGTCTACTTTATTTGTTTACCTACGTCAAAAAATATCATTGGCGTCGCAAATTTGCCCTTGGCTTTCTTTTAATCTCTCTTGGTTTTTTGAGTATTAAAGCCCGAACGGAAATTCTAAATACGCCGATGCTTGTGGGAGAAATTGGTTTTCAAACTCTTACAGGAACGCTTAAATCCATAGAACGCCTTCCCAACCGAACCCGTATTGTACTGGAAGATGTTCGTTTCCTAAAAAAGCTCCGCTCGGATTTACCCCTACCGACAAAAGTACGCCTTTCCCTTCGAGAACGATTACAACCCGCCGGTGATTTTATAGTCGGAGACCAAGTCCGCCTCAAAGCCTCTTTATCCCCTCCGGGCAAACCCGTGGCGCCCCATGCTTATGACTTTAGACGTCGCGCCTATTTTGAGGGCATCGGCGCCGTAGGCTACGGCATTACTCCTCTTACCCGTCTTGATGTGCAAGGGCTATCGCAAAATCTGACTTTTTACAGCACACTTAAACATATCGTCAATCAATGGCGAACAGACCTAACAACCTATCTTCGCCATCATATTAAAGGGCAAAGCGGTGCCGTCGTCGCCGCTCTTGTAACGGGAGATCGTTCCGGCATTACGGATAGTACACGGCAAGCGTTCGCCGATGCGGGTCTTGCCCATATTCTCGCTATCTCCGGCCTGCACCTTAGCATTGTAGCCGGACTTATTTTCTTTCTTATTCGAGGCTCCTTAAGCCTTATCCCCCTCATTGCCTTGAGGCAAAATACAAAAAAACTTGCCGCCGGTATCGCTTTGGTATTCACCTTTTGTTATCTTATTCTCAGCGGCGCAACCATTCCGGCCGAACGGGCCTTTATCATGACCTCCCTCATTTTAATTGCCGTCATGGTTGATCGAGTTGCCTTGACCATGCGCAATGTTGCTCTCGCGGCTCTTCTCGTCCTGATTATCGCGCCCGACGTCTTAACAGACTCCAGCTTTCAGCTCTCTTTTGCAGCCGTAATCGGTCTCGTTGCAGCCTATGAGAAAATGCACCCTTTCTTAAGTCGTTGGCATGCAAGGATCGGAGAAAGCCGTTTTGCAGGTCTTAAGAAAACCGGGCTTTACCTCTCAACCCTCCTTTTCTCGAGCCTCATTGCCACCCTTGCAACGGCGCCCTTTACCGTCTTTACCTTTAATCGTTTTTCCCTTGTGGCCGTGCTTACCAACCTCATCGCCATTCCCTACGTCTCCTTTGTTATTATGCCCCTTATTGTATTCGCGCTCTTAACGGCTCCTCTTACCGTTTTCTTTACGGGCCCTCTCCTTGAACAAGTCTTACAAGCTCTTATCACCCTTTCTTTTGAAAGCCAAAAACTCCCCGGAGCCGTTATCCTTGTGCCACAAGTCAGTACAATCGTTCAAATGAGCGTTATCACGGGGCTTCTTTGGATAGCCTTATGGACGACAAAATGGCGACGATTAGGCGTGATTCCTCTTGCTATAGGCGGCCTTTTATTTATGCTTGATCGACCGCCGGATGTGTATATCGCCCCTGAACAAAACCTCATCGGTTATTATGATGAGCAAGAAAAAAAGGCATGGGTGAATACCTTACAATCGGGTCGTTTTGCAAGAAAAGCATGGCTGCAACTCGTAGGCGCTGCCCAAGTTCTGAAACTCACCGATAAAAACAAATGCGATCATTACACGGCAACCGAAGGCTGCCATAGGATTACCAAAGGCAATACTCGGCTTCACTTCACCCAAAACCACATTATGAAGTGGCGTAAAAAAATATATACTCTAACGGTAGATATAGAAAAAGAAGGGCGCAACAGCCCTCTTCTCTTAAGCCAAGACTTTAAAAAAAACGGAGCCTATTTCCTATGGATTGATGAGAAAGGCGTCACGACACAAAGTGTCAAAGACATCAGCGGCAATCGCCCTTGGCGTTAAGCAGGCCTCAATAGTGAGGGGGGCGTTGGTCTTCGTGAATTGATGTTTCAGAATTGACTTGATCTTTAGCAACGGAAAGCTCTCGCTTGAGAGTTGATAATTCTGCTTTCAGGGCTTTGATATCTTTTTGCTGTGCAAAGACTTCGTCACTTAAGCGCGCAATGTCTTCTGCTTGGTGGCACAAAGATTCTTGGAGTTTGGTTAAGATGTCATCCATAACTGTCAAATGCTGTTCTTAAAATTCGAAATTTTATTCAAAAGAGTATAGAGCCGTCACAACCGTTGATTCTGTAGATTCCTCAGCGACCTGCATGTGCAGGTGGGCGCCGTATGAGGGGGGCCACGGCCCCCTTCAGGGACAGCTCCCTAGAGAAAAAGTATCGGCCCCGGGAAAGTCTTACTAACCGACGCGAAGCAACAGCCCTATTTCTTTAGTATGGGCTATTTTTGACATGTTTACAAGTTTTTTCAGCGCTTGAGAAAATAGCTAAGTCGCGAGAGAATAAACCAGCCCAGAGCACTCACCACAATCATTGGTGCTGTCGGGGTGTCAAAGATATAAGAACCCCATAGGCCTATCACAAAAGAAAGAGCACCGACACCGACAGCTATAATAATCATTTGTGCCGGAGAGCGAGAAAGGTAACGGGCGCAAGAGGCCGGAATAATCAGCATGGCCGTCATCAAAAGAGCCCCAACGGTTTGCAAAAGCAACCCGATGGTTAACCCCAAAGCAACGGCAAAGCCAACCTTAACGGCAAGGATGGGAATCCCTTCGCTTTTGGCCAACTCTTCACTAATAAAAGTCGTTAAAAGAGAACGCCAGAAAAGGACTGTTAAAACGCCAACCCCAAGAGCTGCAAAGGCTGTTGTGATAATATCCCCCCATGTAAGAGCTAAAATATCACCAAATAAAAACCCTGTAAGAGACAACGGGGGGCGATCCATAAGCGCTAATATCACTAGGCCAAGGGCAAGGCTACCGTGGGAAAAGATCGCTAAAATCGAATCAATAGAAACCTTTGATCGAAAGGGAATCAACGTTAATATAACGGCAAGGCCGACACAAAAAAGGCTTAAAATGAGTTGAGACGGCAGCTGCCAGATTAATGAGAGTCCAAGACCAAGAAGCGCACTATGGGAAATAGTATCTCCAAAAAAAGCAAGGCGGCGCCACACCATGACAGATCCCAAAGGGCCTGCAAGGCAAGAAAAAACAAGGCCCATAATAAGAGCCTTTAGAATAAAGTCCTCAAACATGATCACAACACTCATCCTGAATGTCGTCATGCTCATGGTCGTGATCATGGCGGTAAGGCAATATTTCGGATCCCGCATCGTGGGGAAATAAATCCTGATAGGCTTTGGAAGATTTAACGTGCTCGGGCTGCCCCATACAACAGATATGCCGATTCAAACAAATGACATTTTGACTGGCACGATGCACAAAATGTAAATCATGGCTCACCGTTAAAACGGCAATATTAAGATCTTTGTGCAGGTGATCGATCAAATGGTAAAATTGATTCTGCCCCACCACGTCAAGGCCTTGAGCCGGCTCATCTAAAATTAATAAATTAGGTTTTTGCAAGAGGGCTCGGGCAAGCAATACGCGCTGATACTCCCCCCCGGAAAGCGTGTGCATGGAAAGAGGAAGAAGTTTTTGAATCCTAGTTTTTTCTACGACTCCCAAAAGTTCTTTATTATTTTGAGAGGTCTTTAAAAAAGTCTCAACGCTCAAGGGCATCATTTCATTAAGCTGTAAACGTTGGGGCATATATCCGATGCGCGTTTGAGACGCAACCTGACAAGAACCGTTTGTTGGCTTTTGGAGCCCGACAATAACTTTTAGAAGAGAGCTCTTTCCGGCTCCGTTAGGACCGATGATCGTTACAAAATCCCCTTGCTTAACGCCAAAAGTCACCTTATCCAGAATCACACGTGACTCTAGTGAAAGGGAAAGGTTCGTCAAGGTTAGCAGCTCTGTCATCCGTTATGTTTACCATGCCTCGCCCAAAAACAAAATCTTTTATAAAAAGGAAAGACAGAGCTATCGAAAAAGATGAGATCTTTTAAAAACCATAGAGTTATGTTAAGATTTTTTTAGAAAAAATAGAGCCCTACAGTCACATGATCCTTTTCTCTCGCTACTCTTTCTTATTTTGCAATCTGTTATTTGTTTTTCAAATGGCCCGTGCGGACTTACTGCACGACGTCTCCATCCCCTATGATGTAACAGTTGCCCCGGATATCACCTTGCGCGTCACCCATACAAAAGCAAAAAATGCAGCGCTAAATACGCCTAAGAAAGTCGTGATTTTCTTACCCGGACGCGCTTCCTTTTTCCAAAAAAACAAAGGGCTTGTCTTGGGCATAACAGGGCATGATTATTCGGGAACACAAAATGTAACATTAGCCCGTCAAGCCGATTTTTGGTGCATTGATATGCGGGGGCACGGTGCCTCCCTTGGTCGCTTGGGCCCTAACAATCAACGGGGACATATTGACTCCTTCGAGACTTATCTTACCGACATTCACAAGGTGATTACCGACACGATTGCCCCGGCCTATGACGGACAAGATGTTGAATTTTATATTATGGGAGCTTCTATGGGCGGTCATTTAGCCGTGCGTTACCTGCAAGATTACGCCTCGAAAACACCCGTCCAATTTAAAAGAGCCCTTTTAATTGTTCCAATGATTCGTTTTACAACAGCCCCTTGGCCTCGTTTTATGGCAAAAATTTTTGCTAAAGCCGCGACCTTCTTGAGCTTTTCAAAAAACTATGCTGCGGGCTATGGTGATCTTGATCTCTCAAAATCTGATTTCACGCGCTTTAAAGGACATCATAGCCGCGAAGCCTTTGATGATACTAACGAAATGATGGCTCAAAATCCCGGCCTTATTACGGGCGGGCCTACCTACGGATGGGTTTCGGCAGCTTTTAACTCGGAAACGCCTCTTTGTCAAAAACCCCTTCCAAAAGCTGTTGATTATGTAGCTTATGTAGCAGGAAACGATAGTGCGGTCGATAGCTCCTCGACTCTCGAGTTCTGCAAGCAACATAATATTCATGTGAAATTTTATCCCCAATCCCGACACAACATCCTGAAAGAAACAAAGGAATATGCTCCGACTTTTTGGCAAGACCTTGATTTATCTTGACGCTGCCGATCACCTTTTGTAGTGTTAAAATGACTATTTTCAAGAGGAAATTACTGACCGTGCACAAAAAAACTTTCATTCTTTTAGGCGCTATACTCCTTTCTGCTATGGATCCTTTCAATTTTCTTAATGCCTCTGCAACGGACGCCTCAATAACGGAGAGTCCGGAACTAGAATCCGAAAATACCCGGAAGCGCCCTCCCCTTACCGTTCGCAATGCAACCGACTGGTCTTTAACGGTAAACTTTACGACACCTGATGAAACCAAAGATTATGTATGGGATATCTCCCCCAAACAAAAGGGAGAAACATACTATGAGGAAAAACTGCTTCAGGGTACGGATTCAACAGAAGAGAATCGTTACGGAACCCTGACCGTTTATCAATGGCGTGAACAAGCAATAGATGAAGACGGTTGTTTCATTCTTAAAAGATGTTCTGTATTTACCGGCCTTGTCGATACTTCTGCTTTCTTTTCTATTTACCCTAAAAGCGCATGTTTCTATTCTTTAGAACAGGACGAAACATCCGGCGGAACAACAGCCCCAAAATGGCTGGTTGAAGACGTAAAAAAGGAGCTTATCGAAAAGCTTGCCGGAGCCCCCTCTCTTTTTAATCAAGCGTTAGAAGAATTACGGATCAAGTGGGCTTCTATGACGCCTGAAGAAAAAGAAAATCCCTACACGGTTGATTTCCCGTCCTGCCTTCACGGCCTTAGTTTTAAGCTGCCTCTTCCCTCACATTATCTTTTGCGCCCTGCACAAACGGAAGATCTCCGCCGTCAACTTGATGATTTTTTTCCGACCGAGGACGAAATCTTTGCAGCTGAAAAAGCATTTATCGCCGAAGGCATTAAAATTTACTCCCACGATTTTTAAGATTTTATAAAGTCGTCTGCTTATAAAAGAAGCATCAAAAACATTGACTTTTAAAAGCAAAAAGTCATTATGGGTTATGAAATTTCCTCTTAAAGGTTTAATCAAATTATGATCTGTCTCTATGGCCAACATGCCGTTTTAAGCGCCCTTGATAACCCTAAACGTCACCTTGGCCGCCTTCTTTTAAGTAAGTCCTCCGAGAAAGCCAATGAGATTCAACGGGCCCATCCCCGTCTTAAAATTAACTTTGTTTCCCAAGACGACCTCGACCGTAAGTTTGGTAAAGACGCCGTACACCAAGGAATTGCTTTGGAAACAGAACCCCTTGCAACGCCGCCCCTTGAAGAGCTCATTGAGCAACATCAAAACGATGACAGCTCTTTGATCATTTTATTGGATCAAGTCACAGATCCTCATAACGTAGGCGCCATTACCCGTTCTGCTGCAGCCTTTGGGGCTCACTTGAACATATCCCTCTGCTCACGGTAACAAATTTTGCACGCTCTATGGAACAGCTCAAGAAAGGGGGGTATTGGTGTATCGGCCTTGACGAACGCGGCGAACACCCCCTCCACAAAGCTCCCCTTAAGGGCAAAATCGCTCTGATTCTGGGAGCGGAAGGCAAAGGGCTAAGGCGTCTTACAAAGGACAATTGCGACCTCCTCACCAACCTTCCGACGAATCCGCTTTTCCCAACCTTAAACGTCTCTAATGCAGCAGCCCTATCTTTTTATGAATACAATCGCCAAAATAAAACCTAGAACGCGTAGGAAAGGCTATATAGGAAGGTTTATACTAAATATTTAGCGGCCATCCAAAGGGGCAAAAAGACAATCCCTTTGAGTAGTTGTCCTTTTTTGATTTCTTGGGGTGCGGGGGCAGGATTTTAACCTACGACCTTCAGGTTATGGATACCGCCTATTATTAATTAAATAAGCTCAAAATTTACTTACTAATCCATAGGATATATGCATGAAAACTTTGCATGCGGTTCCGTAACACCTGCACAAGAAAATACTATTCCGTGTGCGAGTCATTTTAAAATTGACAAATTTTTTACTTGTACTTATAAAGATAATTATAAAACAATATGAAAAACATGTAAAATAATATGAATATATTTTTAATACTTTTAAGCTTGCCGTTTTATTTTATGAGTGTGAATACCTCCGGCGCTAGTGCATTAGGGTTCATAGCTGAACTCGGCACTGCTGACCAGAAAGCAACTTACACCCTTCAGAGCGTCATCACAATCACTGAGGATGCTCTCAAGAAGCATGGCGTAGATACCGTGGAATATGCTACCGAAGACTTTAGAACCATTGCTCTCGATGGCGAGGTAGCTTTGGACAACCCGACATTACGCAAAGCTTTAGCAGACGTTATTACTGGCTTTGCATTTTTCAAAAACTTAGAAGGTCTTTATTTGGAGCTACAACAAGAAAATTATGAAAAACCCACAGGAATCTTACCTAGAATGGTACGCACAAGCAATTCTAGAGGGCGTTCTTTAATAAGTGACCTTAATGCCCCTAAGCGTGAAAACTTACTAGGTTTTAGAGGAGCACTCGACCCTGCTGCAACCAGGTTTTCTATTTTTATAGATGGGAATATATCTGTGGCAGAATTTAAAGAAAGATATGAACCCCGAATCTCAAGCTTTCAACCATTCTTAAGCCATGAGGGTATGAGTATTTCTTTGGAATGCGGTCTGTTCAATAGATTATTTGAAGGTGTGTGGTATCTTTTAACAAGTGAAGAAGGCTTTTTCTTACAACCCCTAGAGTCCCATGCTCAACAGAACACTTTATTTATCAACAAACTTAAATCTAAGAAAGCTCTTTTAGAAATTGAGCCAATGGATAACGCAGAAAAAATAAGCAGGCTTCAATCTTTAATTGCCTCCTCTGATAAGGCAAAAGCTTTGATGGTCATGAAAGACTTGGAACGTTGGATTGTAATTTTACCGGATTTACTCAATTCAGGTATTAGCCAAATCATATACAGTGCCAATAGCTAGTAAAACGGACAGAACAATTTTTTATCAAAAAAGTAATTCTTAGCTTAGCATATTATTATGATTTATTTATTTGACCTGTGCCATTCGCATGCCACAGAAAGAGACTTCCTAGTCGAAAACTTGGTTGCGGGGGCAGGATTTGAACCTACGACCTTCAGGTTATGAGCCTGACGAGCTACCAGACTGCTCCACCCCGCGCCAAGGAATAATGCTTTATAACCCAATAGGTTCGGTATTGCAAGATGTATTTCAATTTTTTAGGATATTAAGAAAAAAGAACCTGAATGACGGCCGAGTTTTCTCCACGGGTTTCGAGCCACGGATCCTGTTTTTCCATGATTTTTTCAAATAAAGGATGCCGTGTAAAAAAAGCCGTCCATTTTAACAGGGCCGGTAAGGTTATATCGTGATCAAACCAACCCCGATCAACAACACGAAATTGACGCACAAACGGAAAAATAAGAACATCGGCAAGGCAAAGACTCTCTCCGCATAAGAAGGTTTTTCCTTTCAAATGCGCCTCCAAACTTTCCAAAAAACGAATACCTTGTTCACGATGGTCTAAACCGTCGGGAAGACCGTAACGGTCAGGATACTTATAGCGATTTATGATTGGGATAAAATCAGAATGCATCTCTTCAAAAAGCGTCCTTCCCGCGCCTATCCACGGCACTTGACCGCTTTTCTCAAAGGCCCACTCTGCAATTTCGACGCTTTCCTCTATGACGCGGCCGTCCGGCAATTGCAAAACGGGTACGGTTCCTTTAGGAGAAATTTTCAACATTTCCATGGGCTTATCACGCAATAAAATCTCGCGCAACTCGTAATTTTGCCCTGAAAAGGCAAGAGCCAAACGAGCCCCCATGGCATAAGGACACCGCCGAAAAGAATACAGAACGGGAAGAGGTCGGGGCATTATTCCTTTTCAACCTCAACGCGCGATATGTTTTTCGCCTCTTTCCTTTGCCAGTTTCATCTGGTATTGGCGGTCTGAAAAACGCTTTTTTTGATCATCGGTTGTTTTGTCAAAACACTTTGGACAACAAACCCCCAACATATATTTTTCAGAGGCTTTTTCTTCTTCGGTAATGGGATGACGACAACCGTAACACTGATCATATTTTCCAACTTCGAGGCCATGGGTAACGCCTACACGTCCGTCAAACACAAAGCAATCGCCTTCCCAAAGACTTTGTTCCTCGGGTACTTCTTCCAAGTATTTTAAGATACCGCCTTTGAGGTGATACACTTCTTCGAACCCTTCATCCAACATATAAGCAGACGCTTTTTCACAACGAATACCGCCGGTGCAAAACATGGCAACCTTTTTATGTTTTTTAGGATCAAGGTTCTTTTTTATGTAGTTAGGGAATTCACGAAAGGTTTCTGTTTGAGGATCAAGCGCCCCTTTGAATGTCCCGATTTCATATTCATAATCATTACGCGTATCCACAACAATCGTTTCGGGATCAGAAATAATATCGTTCCAATCCTTGGGGCTCACATAGGTTCCCACAATACGATTCGGATCAACGGTGGGGACGCCCAAAGTCACAATCTCTTTTTTCAAACGCACTTTCATGCGGTAAAAAGGGTTCTCATCGCAATAGGATTCTTTCCAATCCAAATCGGCCAAACGCTTGTCGGAGCGCAAATAAGCAAGGACGGCGTCAATACCTTCACGGGAACCGGCAATAGTGCCGTTAATACCTTCATGAGCCAAAAGAAACGTCCCCTTTGTTCCGGCATTCTGACATTTTTCAAGCAAAGAAGGCTGAATTTCTTTAAAATCTTCGAGGGAAACAAATTTATAAAGGGCTGCTACAACAATTTCAGAGGACATTTTACACTCCTTCGGTAAAAAAACCATATTTCACATAACATCCCCCTTTTAGCAAAAATCCCTGCCCATTGCACGCTTTTTCCTGTAGGATTATCAGTAATTGCCTTAGGTAACCTCATTTAATCTTGACTATTTTGCTCGGATTACTATACTGCTTCTAAATAGAGGTATACTTTTTCCCATGAAACTCAGTGCAAAAGCCAGATATGCCGTCATTGCTCTTGTTGATCTTGCTCAACATGACAAGCGAATTGACGGTAAAATAAAGCCGAGCTCTTTGCTGGATATTTCTCAACGCCAAAGCCTCTCTCAACAATATCTTGAACAACTTTTCAGCAAGCTGCGGCGCGCCGGTATTGTTGAAAGTATGCGCGGTCAAAGCGGCGGTTATTTTCTATCTGTTGCGCCGAGGGATCTTACTATCTCACAAATTATAAATGCCGTTGATGAACCCATTAAATCAACCAAATGTGACCCGAATTCAGATCTTGGATGCCAAGGCAAACAATCCAAATGCCTTGCACACCCTCTGTGGATGGGATTGGAAAAAAGTATTCATTCTTACCTCGCTTCCATAACCTTAAACGATGTGATAACGCAACGCCCTATGCCCCTTACCGTTATGACAAGACCCTTTGATATCAACGAACAGGAAGGAAATATAAGGCATGCCTCTTAAAACCGCTCCCTTCTTTTTTGATTATAATGCAACGGCTCCTTTGCGACCCGAAGCAAAGCAAGCTCTCTTAGAGAGCTTGAATGAGTATGGCAACGCGGCCTCTCCCCATGTTTTTGGCCGCCGCATGCGTCAAAAACTCGAAGAAGCACGGCAGGTTCTAGCACAAACCCTCGGTGTTACCTTTCCCGATGAAATTGTTTTTAATAGCGGCGGCACGGAAGGCAACAATACTGTTCTAAAAACCTTTGAAAACCAAGGTGCTTCTATTTTAGTCTCTGCCGTTGAGCATGCTTGTGTTCGAACCGCTTGCAACAAAGCACAACATATTCCCGTAGACCAAAACGGCATTGTGGATCTCCATTGGCTTGAAGAAACGCTCTCCCTGTGCGATCAAAGTCGACCCATCCTTGTATCCGTGATGTTGGTTAATAATGAAACCGGCGTCATTCAGCCCCTTCAAGAAATCATCAAAATTGCGAAAAAATACAACGCCTATGTCCACAGCGATGCCGTTCAAGCGCTTGGTCGTATTCCCCTCACCCTCGACTTATATCCCGCGGACTATATGACTTTCTCCGGCCATAAAATTGGCGGATGCACCGGTTTCGGAGCCCTTTATGTTAAAGCAAAAACACCCTATACCCCGCTCATTTTAGGGGGAGGACAGGAAAAAGAAAAACGCTCCGGTACGTCTAATACTTTTGGTGCTGTTGCCTTTGGTGCCGCTCTTAAAGTTGCCCGAGATCAAAATTGGAGCAACCTTGAAAGTCTAAGAAATACCCTTGAAAAAGGCATCTTGGATTTTTGTCCTCAAGCCACGATCTGGGCACAAAAAGCGCCCCGCGTTGCCAATACACTTTCTATCCGGATGCCCGGTGTCCCCAACATGACACAATTAATGGCCTTTGACATTGAAGGCATCGCCGTGAGCGCCGGTTCTGCTTGTTCTTCGGGAAAAATTTCCCCTTCCCCGGTTCTGACAGCCATGAGGGTGATACCTGCAAAAGCCCTTGAAACCATCCGCGTTTCCATGGGGCCGACAACGACAGAGGAAGAGATCAATCGTTTTTTCACAGCTTGGAAAAGCATTTATGAACGGGCGACAAAAACAGGAACACCTCCGCTTCCTCCCCAAAATCCATACCCAAAAAGAAGAGCTTAATACCCATGACAGAAATGACCAAAAGTCAGCCGATGATTTATTTAGACTACCAAGCCACAACACCTTGTGATCCGCGGGTTCTTGAAAAAATGCTCCCTTACTTTACAGAGCATTACGGTAATCCTCATTCACGGAATCATGCCATTGGTTGGACGGCAGAAAAAGCCTGCGAAGAGGCAAGAGCGCAAGTGGCCGATCTGATTTCAGCCAATCCCAAGGAAATCGTTTTCACCTCGGGCGCGACGGAATCTAATAACTTGGCCTTAAAGGGCGTCATGGATTTTTACGGCGATGAGAAAAACCACATTATTACCTGTGTCACAGAACATAAATGTATTCTCGATACGTGCCGTCACTTGGAACAAAAAGGCTTTACCGTTACCTATCTTCCCGTTCGACAAAACGGCCTCATTGATTTAAAAGACCTTGAAAAGGCCATTACCGATAAAACGGCTCTTGTTTCTATTATGGCCGTTAACAATGAAATCGGTGTCATTCAACCTTTGAAAAAAATTGGCGATCTTTGCCGCAATAAAGGCGTCTTTTTTCACACCGATGCGGCTCAAGCGGCCGGTAAAATTAAAATAAACGTCGATGAAATGAAGATCGATCTTTTAAGTATTTCGAGCCACAAACTTTATGGCCCCAAAGGCGTTGGAGCTCTTTATGTGCGCCGCAAGCCTCGGGTACGTGTCATTGCCCAAATGAATGGCGGCGGCCAAGAACGCGGCATGCGTTCCGGAACACTCTCACCGGCTCTATGTGCCGGATTCGGAGAAGCCTGTGCCGTTGCAAAAAAGGAGATGGAACGGGACAACCAAAAACTCAAAAGCTTCTGGAATGAAATGTACACGACCCTCACAAACGAACTCCCCGATGTTTATTTAAACGGGGATAAGGATCAGCGTTTTTACGGGAATTTAAATCTAAGTTTTGCCTATGTTGAAGGGGAAAGCCTTTTAGGACATCTCAGCAACATTGCTCTGTCTTCCGGGTCTGCTTGTACGTCTGCGTCCCTTGAACCTTCTTACGTGTTAAGAGCTCTCGGTGTGAGCGTTGAACTCGCCCACACGTCTTTGCGTATTGGATTTGGCCGTTTTACGACACAAGAGGAAGTGACTTACACAACACAAAAAATCATTGAAGCCGTTAACCGTCTGCGCGAGCTCAGCCCCCTTTGGGAAATGGTTCAAGAAGGCATTGACATAACGAAAATACAGTGGGCAGGCCACTAAGCCCCCCATTCTAAAGACTATTTAAATAAGGACCATAGACATGGCATATGATAAAAAAGTAATTGATCATTTTGAAAACCCGCGCAACGTCGGATCTCTTGATAAAGAAAGCGATGCTGTCGGCACAGGCCTTGTCGGAGCACCTGCTTGCGGCGACGTTATGAAACTTCAAATTCAAGTTAGTGACGACGGAATCATTGAAGAGGCAAAATTCAAAACCTTCGGTTGTTTGTCTGCCATTGCGTCCAGTTCTCTTGTAACCGAGTGGATCAAAGGTAAAAAACTTGATGAGGCTGCCGCCCTCAAGAATTCTGATATTGCGGAAGAGCTTTGCTTACCTCCCGTAAAAATCCACTGTTCGGTTTTGGCGGAAGATGCCATCCGAGAAGCCATTGAAGATTACAAAGCAAAGCAAGAGAAAAAGTCTTCCGGTAAAAAAGAGGCCGATCAGGCTGCTTAAGAGTAAAGGTATGACACAAACAAGTACAAAAACTTCTGCAAAATCCAAGGCTATTTTTACGGTGACCGAGGCTGCAGGCCGGCAAATTAAAACTCTTCTTGAAGGCCGCGGAAAACCTTCCCTTGGCATTCGAATCGGTGTGCGCCAACGGGGCTGTTCGGGGAATTCCTATACCCTTGAATATGCTGATGACGTGAATCCCTTGGACGAAATTGTCGAGGTCGGCAATCTTCGTGTGTTTATAGACCCTAAGGCTGTCCTGTTTGTTATCGGAACGGAAATGGACTATAAGGAAGATAAGCTCGAATCCGGTTTTAGCTTTATGAATCCCAATGAAAAAGGACGTTGTGGGTGCGGAGAATCTTTCCATGTTTAAAGATAAAAATCATTTTGCACTCTTTGGCTTAAAACCCTCTTTCCGTATTGCACCGGATGACCTCGACCCTATTTACCGTAAGCTTAACCAACAGTTTCATCCCGATCGTATCCCCCAAGGAAACTCTAGGGAAAAATTAGAAGCAACCCTTGCAACAGCTCAAATTAATGAAGCTTATGAAACCCTCAAAAACCCTCTAAAGAGAGGGCATTATCTGTTAAAATGCCTTGATCCCGGCACCGATGATCCCCAAGAAAAAACAATAAAAGATGCTGACCTTTTGCTTGAAGCCCTGGAACAACAAGAAGCCCTTTCCTTGGCTAGAACAGTGCAAGATGTCGAACCCCTTTTAAAACAGAGCCAAGATAAGAAATCTCGGACACTCTTAACAATTGAAAAGGCCTTTGATGAAAAAGATTTCTCACAAGCCCGCTTAAATTTATATCGTTATCGCTATTATGACAAACTCATCAACGATGCAACGGCACAACTAAATAAAATAAGTGAAAAGTTAAAAGACCATGCTTCTACAGCTTAAAGAACCCAATCAAGCTCTCCCTAAACCGACCAAAATCCCCCTTGCCGTCGGGATTGATTTGGGCACGACTCATTCCTTAGCCGCCTACAAAAAAGGCAATGAGGACGTCCGAATTCTAACGGACACTCTTCCCTCGGTTGTCTCTTATAAAGGAGTCGTTCCCGTGGTGGGAAAACAAGCTTTAAGTGACCTCGACGAAACGCCTGATCACGTGGTTGCCTCCGTTAAACGCCTCATGGGGAAAAGTATTGACGATCTCAAAGGCACCCTTGAAGAACAACTCTATTCCTTACCAAGCGAGGCAAAAACGGACGAAAATGCCCCCCTAACGCTTTTTGTAAAGGATCGGTTTATTTCTCCCTTTGAGGTCTCCGCCGACATTTTAAAAGCCCTCAAAAAACAAGCCGAAGAAAGCCTCGGGGAACCGGTGACCCAAGCGGTTATCACCGTACCGGCCTATTTTGATGATGCCGCCAGAACAGCCACAAAAAATGCGGCCCGCCTTGCAGGTCTTGAAGTCTTGCGTCTTGTGAACGAGCCCACAGCAGCAGCCCTTGCCTATGGCCTTGATCAAGGATCGGAGGGTCTTTATGCTGTTTTCGACCTTGGGGGCGGGACTTTTGACTTCTCTTTGTTGAATCTACAAAAAGGTGTTTTTCAAGTCTTGGCCTCTAGCGGAGATGCACGCCTTGGGGGCGATGATTTTGACCAAGCTCTTTTAAAATACCTTGACCCCCAATCGGTTGATTTAAGGCAAGCCTTGCGGATTGTTCGAAGCGCCAAAGAGGACTTAAGCACCCGAGACACGACCCGTTTTACCCTTGGCTATCAAAATTACACCCTCTCCCGTCAAGAATTTGAAACCCTGATATGCCCCCTTGTTGAACGCGCTTTAAGTGTCTGCCGCGAGACTTTATCCTATGCAAAAATTGACCTTAAAGATATTCAAGGCGTTGTCATGGTTGGCGGCTCCACCCGTATTCCGTTCGTTCGCCAAGGGGTGGAAAAACTGTTTCAACAACGCCCTTTAACGAATACAAACCCTCTTACCGTTGTAGCCCAAGGCGCGGCTCTTCAAGCGCATGCCTTAACCCATGGATCCGATACACTTTTAATGGATGTCACGCCCCTTTCCCTTGGGCTTGAAATCATGGGCGGCACGGTCGATGCTCTCATTGAGCGCAATTCCCCCCTGCCGACCCGGAAAGCAAAAGACTTTACCACTTACAAAGACGGCCAGACGGGGCTTTTACTCCATGTGGTTCAAGGGGAAAGAGACATGGCAAAAGACTGTCGCTCCCTTGGCCGATTTAAACTTACCGGTATTCCCCCCATGGTTGCCGGTGCTGCACGCATTCAAGTGACTTTCCAAGTGGATAGTGACGGCCTTTTAACGGTAAGTGCAAAAGAAGAAACCACAGGCATTTCACAACATATCGAAGTCAAACCCTCTTATGGCCTCGAGGAAGATCAAATGCGCGAGATGATAATGGCCGGCCTTGAAAATGCTCACGGAGACGTAAGTGCTCGTTTATTGGCAGAGTCAAAAATTGAAGCCAATCGCTTTTTAGAGTCTCTTTTGCCGGCACTTTCTACCGACCGCTCCCTTCTCAATGATACGGAATATGAAGAGGTTCTCATGCATTTGGATGCCTTGGACGAAGCCCTTAAAACGGGGGGACGGGAAACCATTGTGCAAGCGTCTAAAACCCTTGAAACCGCGACTCAGCCCTTTGCGGAACGCCGCATGAGCCGGAGTATAAAAAAAGCCCTTGAAGGGAAGGCCCTAAGTGCTGTAGAAAAGGCATTATAGTGTCCCACTCTTACTTGTAAAAGGAAATATGTACCATGCCGAAGATTACATTCATCACCCCCGATGAAGACCGTATTGAGATTGATGCGCCCGAAGGGCTCTCTATTATGGAGGTTGCCCACCAAAATGATATCGACCTTGAAGGCGCTTGCGAAGGTTCCCTTGCTTGTTCGACCTGCCATGTGATTGTTGACCAAGAGTGGTTTGATAAATTGGAAGAAGCGTCGGAAGACGAAGAAGATATGTTGGATCTTGCCTTTGGTTTAACGCGAACCTCACGCCTCGGCTGCCAAATCATTATGTCCCCGGCGCTTGACGGTATTGTTGTGCGCCTTCCCGCCACAACACGAAATATGATGGTGGACTAAAATGGCGTTCAAATGGGTTGATGTTTACGATATTGCCATAGAGCTTGAAGAAGCCCATCCCCGGGCGGATATTATGCGGATTTCGTTCACGGATTTATGGCAAAAGGTTATCGACCTTGACGGTTTTCAGGATGAACCTAACAATAGTAGTGAAAAAATCCTTGAAGCTATTCAAGCCGCTTGGCTTGATGAGCGCGACTAAGGAAAGACAATGCCTCTTCCCAATTCCCTTTTAAAAAAACTCGAGGAGTCCTTCGAAACAACAGATAAGTTAGCGGTAAAGAATGAATGTTACTATTTAACGCAAAACTATACCGACCAAGAAAAAGAAAACCTTAAAAGACGTATCCAAAACACGCACCAACGTCTCTCTTATCTGGCAACCCGAGTCCCTGCCACTTACGCGGTTTGCGAAGAGGTTCTTGGCCGCCTGGCTCAATATGACTTTGAGTTCTCGTCCCTCCTTGACCTTGGCGCCGGCCCCGGAACAGCCTCCATTTGCGCAAAATATATTTTCCCCGAACTCGAAAAAATCAGCCTCATTGATCAAGACAAAGACTTTAAAGTTTTTGCAGAATCATTCCTTAAAGTTGCCCACCATACCCAACCGCTTTACGAACTCCATGATCTCTCAAAGATCTCGAAATTCCCTCCCACAGATCTGGTTATTTTTTCCTACTCTCTTAATGAGCTCGGCGAAAAAAATGCCGGCAATCGAACCCGGAACACCAAAAGCCTTTAAAAATCTTAAGAAATTACGCCAAGAGCTCATCGATTACGGAGCGCACATCCTGGCTCCCTGTCCCCATGAAAACGCCTGTCCTTTGAGCGACGACGACTGGTGCCATTTCTCCGTCCGGCTAGAGCGCACCGGTCTTCACAAGTACATCAAGGATGCAACCCTTTCTTATGAGGACGAGAAATTCTCTTATCTGATAGCTGTAAAAGGCCCTCAAAAAACCCTATCCCTGCCCCGTCTTATCAAAAAGCCGCGTAAACGCCCCGGCCACGTTATACTTGACCTTTGCACGGCAAACGGGCTACAACAGAAAACCGTCTCGAAAAAAGAGAAAACGCTTTATAAAGACGTACAAAAATTAAAATGGGGCGATTCCCTTAAGAGTGAAAAGTAATTCAGTATGACCGATTTAAATTTAGACCTTGGCTTTGATAAACCGCGTTCGCAAACACGCGTGGTCGTTGCCATGTCCGGCGGGGTTGATAGTTCGGTCACAGCGGCTCTTCTCAAAGAAGCCGGCTATGATGTCATCGGTATGACCATGCAGCTTTATGACCACGGCGAAGTGGTTGCTAAAAAGGCCTGTTGCGCGGGTATTGATATTTATGATGCAAAGAACGTGGCCGATAAAATTGGCATTCCCCATTATGTCTTGAACTTTGAGAGCAAATTTAAAGAATCCGTCATGGAAGATTTTGCCGATACCTACCTTAAAGGTGAAACCCCCATTCCTTGCGTGCGTTGCAATGAGACCGTTAAATTCCGCGACATGTTTCAAATGGCCAAAGATCTTGGTGCTGATTGCTTGGCAACAGGGCACTATGTCAAACGCCTTGACGGCCCCCATGGGCCTGAACTTCACAGCGCAAATGACAATGCACGCGATCAAAGCTATTTCCTCTTTTCCACCACAAAAGAACAACTAAAATTTTTGCGTTTTCCCTTGGGCGGTATGCCGAAAAGTGAAACCAGAGAACACGCTCACCGCCATGGTTTAACCGTTGCAGATAAGCCCGATAGTCAGGACATTTGCTTTGTCCCGGATGGAAATTACGCTAAAATTGTTGAAAAGCTCCGTCCGGGAGCTCTTGAAGAAGGCAATGTCCTTGACCTTGAAGGCACTGTTTTAGGGCGTCATAGCGGGATCATTAATTACACCATCGGTCAACGACGTGGCCTTGGCATTGCGACAACCGACGGATCCGCCCTCTATGTAATTAAGCTGAATCCCGAGACACATGAGGTCATCGTCGGCCCTAAAGAGGCGTTGTCTCGAAAAGAAATTGATATCTCCGACATCAGTTGGCTAGGCTATGACACTGAAAAGGCCGATGCTTATAATATCTCTGTAAAGATCAGATCCACCCAATCCCCCCTTCCGGCGACCCTCAAATTTACAGGAGAGCGCACAGGAACCGTCACCCTTGAAACTCCCGAATATGGTGTTTCCGGCGGGCAAGCTTGTGTCTTTTATCAAGGGTCAAGAGTCTTAGGCGGCGGCCGGATTCAGTCTCTGTAAAAGGACCCTCTTTCCGCCAAGAGCCTCAATTTCTCTTTCGTCATGGGTCGTAAAAATCAGCAATTGCCCCTTATGTTCCGTTAAGCTCTTAATAATCTTTACGGCTCTTTCTTTATTATCTTGATCAAGCCCCTTGAAAGGCTCATCCAATAAAACCAGAGGCCTTTTTTGCAATAACGTTTGGGCTAATAAAACCCTTTGCCGTTGCCCGCCTGAAAGCTCTCCTGTCTTTTTTTTCAAAAGATCGGTAACTCCTAACCCCTCGGCCGTTTCAAAAATTTCTTCTTGGGATGCCCTGCTAAATGCGATATTTTTTTGCACACTTAAATGATCGAATAAGGGCGCATCTTGTCGCAAATAAGAAAGCGCCGTAAGTGATTTTTTCTCCCCCTTATTTGTCATATAAATTTCTCCGCCGTAGGGTTTTAAAAAACCGGCGATTAAATCCAAAAGAGTGGTTTTACCAACACCGCTTTCTCCTTGAATCGCAACGGGCTGCTCATTGGAAAAGACAAAATCGTAAATCAATTCCTTCTCTTTTCCCCCATGGGAAAATCGTAAATTATTAAGATGTAATGTGATCATAAACCCTTTTCTTTCTTTTATAGTCATTCCAAAAAACTCCCGGACGTCGTTCCTGCGCTCCTCACCTATCAATATAGGCTTCGTTGCTAGCGCCTAGACCGGAATCTTTTTGACTTAACTATATTAAATCCGTAGCTGATCCCATAAACAATCCCCGTCAACAGAACTAAACAGGCCATATAAAAAGTTGCCTTTTCCGTGTCATAGCGCAAAAAAGCCCGATAGGTCAGAACGGGAAGGGTTTCTACTTCCATTTGCCCCAAGAGCAGCGGGAAGGATAAATTCCCCATGGAAAAACACATAATCATAGCAAATTTTCCTCTTATTTTTTGATGCAAGTAAGGCCAAATTATAACCGTAAAAATTTTAAAGAAGGATAAATTTAGCAGATGAATTTGACGTCCGTAACGCTCTTGAAAAACCTTAAAATCAGGCAGAAAACTTTTAAGACAAAAGGGTAAATAGGCCGATAAAGTTGCTCCTATAATAAAAGAATACACAATCATTTTTCCCTCTAAAAAAGAATGGCACAGCAAGAAAATAGCTCCTCCTAAAACAATTTTCGGCACGCTTAAAAAGAGGTATGTTAGGGTTGAAAAAAGAGACGTAATCGGCCGTGAAGCTTTTAAAAAATAAGTTAAAAGGCTAAGGGTGATCCCCACAACAAAAAAACTGCTAATGCTTCCAAGCATCACAGTTAAGCCCAAAGATTTCAGGGCCGTTTCAAACCCCTCATGGGGTAAAAAAAAAGTCCTTAAAACAGAGATCAAAGGCAGACAATAAATTGCTAACACACACCCTAAGAACAGCTCTTTTATCCCGCGAAAACGCCCTTGAAAAAGCGCCGGTTCACTTTGAATTTTTGCATCTTTTTGTTGCTGTTTTTGAGGGTAAAGTAACATTGCAAAAGCAAGGCTTAATACAAGTTGCAAAGCCAAAAAAAAGACGGCATTTTTAAAATCAAAGGACACACTTAAAGCATGGTAAAGAGCCACACTCAACGTTGTTGACGCAGGGCCGCCGCCCAGTAAAAGAACAACGGAAAAACTGCTCAACGATAGACTGAAAACCACCAAGAAACTATTGATGAGCGTTGCCCGCAGTGCCGGAAATTCGAGGTGCAATAATCGATCCTTTTTAGAAAAACCAAGAAGGTCGCATTGACGTTGCAAGGAAGGTGTTACAAAGCGCCCGTAGGCTCCTCGAATTTGCGTCATACAATAAGCCGCGTTCAAAAACACATGCACCAAAACAATGCCCTGTAATCCGTATAAAGTTTCGCCCCCGTTTCCGTCAAAAAGCAGCATGAATCCGAGGGTCGGAACCATCACGGGCGCAACAAATATCAGCGCGCCCACGGACATTAGAATCCCCTCTAGCCTCAACCCTTGACAGCACCATAAAAACCGAGCAAGAGCCGCCCCTAAAAATACGCTAAAAACTGCCGACAAGACAGATTGCAACAGGGTGAATTTTAAAATTTCAAACCAGAAAAATTCCATTATTTTTTATACCCAGCGGCCATCCATCTTCTCAGATTCTCGGCCTCTTTTATCTCCCCCCCCTCAAGGAGAAAGGCTTCTTGAGGGCGGCATTTTTCATAAGTTTCCGGAAGAGAAATTTTAATAACAGGATAGGCGTAATTATCAATCACACCCTGTTGTGCAGCCTTTGAAAGCAACACTTCTAAAAACAAAATAGCCCTTGGATGACGAGAGCTTTTATTGCTCACAAATGCCGTCATGACCTGCAACGGATGCGCCGTTTTTTTGAAAGAAGCCCAACTGACAAACGGTTGACCGTTTGCCTGATGATAGAGAATCGACGTTGTATAACTCAGCATGACTTTTGCATGCCCTCGGTTAAAAAGAGAAAAAGCACCGGACCACCCTTTTGGATATGTAAGCGTTTTTTCATGGAGCAGACCGTAATCAGACGGAGCTATCCAAGACAACGCTCCCCGCCCTACCATGGATGTTCGAGGGTCAGGCACAACAAGACTTTTAGGCGGCAAACTTTTGAGAAAATCCTTTAAAGTTTCTTGGGCGGATTGCTGTGCTCCTTCTTCATATAAAAACGCAAGATAAGCATAGCTTAGAGGTAAAAAATTTGTATTTTTCCACGAAAAAGGCAAAGTGAGTTTTTGGAAAAGCGCCGTCGGAAGAGACTCTGCTAAAGAAGCAATACGAGGATCGTTCATCCGTTCTCCCTCGAGCCCCACAACCACATCTGCTTTTAAGTGTTTCCCTTCCAGAAGAATTTTTCCAACCAGATCACTACCCGAAAACGGTTTTAGAATCAAAGGAAACTTGTAGTGTTGCAGCAAAGCTTCTTTTTGCGTTACATACAACGTTTCATGAATATAAACAACAAGCGGTTTTTCCGGCGCATCCGCTTTTAAAGGAGTCCCAAGGGAGGAAAGAATAAGCACCGTGATACTGAACAGGACAAGCATAAAGAACCTAAAAAAGGACTTGAATTCTTGAAGGTTTAACTTTAAAGACCGGCCATAAAAGGGTAAAAGGCTATCCCGTAACTTGATAGGTTGACGATCCGAATTTACGAGTCTATGACACAGACGTGTTCTATGAAAAAAAGCAGGAAAAAGGTCGTACAAAAGACCCCAAAAGAAAAAAGTCATCCCAATTCCTCCGCCGGCATTATCCGGATCAGGTTTTCGGGTTAGGCAGCATGCCCTCTCAGCCGTTGTTTCGCAAATCACCATTGCGTAACCACAGCACCCCGTTGAGTGTTGCTATAAAATAAAAAACGGTTACAAAAGATAAGCCGTCATCTTCCCCACATCATAATCCGGCATGCAACCGAGTCAATGGGAAAAGTGTCGTGGAGGGAAAGAGCTCATCCAATTTAGCTAATTCCGTGTCATCAGGCATCATTTCTCTTCCTTTCACGCACAAAGTATAAATAAAGTAAATTAAAAAACTTTAATTTCAAGAAAGAAAATTAATAAATAAAAAATATTATATAATAAATAATAAGGAAAAAATTATGAGTGTAATAAAATGAATACTTGCAAGATAAAATGCATTTCAAAATCAAAAAGCATGAAAATGTATGAACATATGATAAACGAAGATATAATACACGAACATATCACACACATTGGGTATGACGGTACGCTACGAGGGGGGCCCATTAAAATAACACTAGAAGAAGCTATCAGGCGCATTGAAGATAAAATTTCTCGTTTTTACGTTTTAGATGAGAAAACTCAGAAGAAAATACCTCTTGAGGTTATAAATGAAAATGGGAAAAAATACATACGCACTATGCCCGATGGAGACAAAGACAATAATCTCCTTCTGTTACCCGAATGCCTAAGCTAAACCAATAAAGAGAGTTCCCCTGCCCCCGTCATGCCACCTCAGTCGTTTTAATAACAGCAAAGCTCGTCATGATCTATGACGTGATACGGCCTGAAATTCTAGTTTTGAAGCTCTTTATGAGGAGTACCAAACAAAAAGTTATTTAGGGAAATCACCTGCCATGTGAGTTTATTATATGCGTTAAAAAGAGGGAGAAAACTCAAAGGGATTGCCTTTTAGGTCTTTTCTGTGCTAAAAATTAAGGGAAAAATAGGAGGCCTCTTTTGACGCATACTGCCGCTACCTTTGAGACTCTGTCCGATTTAAAAGAGTACATTCAAGCCGATGAGAGCTTGGCTGCCATTCGTCGCTTTGCAAAAGAAAAATTGGGAGAAACCAATGATCCGGGTCATGATATCTCTCACTGTTTGAGAGTGGCTATTTTTGCCCTGCGTTTTGCCGAGGGGAATTGCAACATACGAAATGTTATTGCAGCAGCGCTTTTACATGATGTAATTAATCTGCCAAAAGATGACCCGAACTCAAAAAATGCAAGTCAACTTTCAGCACAAGTTACAAGGGATTTTTTGGCTCCCCTTGAATTCTCCCCCGAAGATATAGAAGATATTGCGTGTGCTGTGCGGGATCATAGTTACAGCCGCGGTGCAAAGCCTGTTTCTTTGTTGGGAGAGGTTATTCAAGATGCCGATCGTATTGAAGCGTTGGGAATGTTAGGAATTTTTCGATCCATATCCGTTGGAACCCAATTAACCGCTACGTTTTTTCATCCCCATGATCCGTGGGCGGAAAATCGCGAACTGGATGATAAAAAATACAGTATTGACCATTTCTTTGTGAAACTTTCCAAATTACCCGAGCAAATGAATACGGATATGGCAAAACGGTTGGCCTATGAGAGATGTGCGTCTATGGTTTGGATGTTTGAGCATTTGGGTGAAGAAATCGGACACTCTTGGCCCTATGATCCCCATCAGCTTTATTTGAGTAAGAGTTAATTCTTAGCTACCTTTGATTTATTGTTTGTTTTTTTCGGTATAGAATACAAGATTTTTACATGAAAAAGAAAAAGCGGCGGTTTCTCCGAACGCACCGCTATGATATTAATTTCTTTGTGAAAAGAAGCTATTATCTTTTAATCATCGAGATAATCCGACCCGTATCCTGCAATTGTGAGAACGTCACGTAACTCTTTGATACAGCGCTTACCGTATCCGTGACCGCCGTGGGGGACAAAAGTTCCGCCGATGACTTTTCTGTTTAAGAGGATTGACCGATGAGATCCCCCGCTTTTTGTGCCTTTAAGGGTACCGCCGATTTTTTCCCAAAGGATTTGAAATTTAGAAAATGTCGTATTACTAAAGGCTTTTGCATCAAAAATATCTCCTAAGGTTTTAAGGGGTTTCCCCTTAATCATCGGTTTCGTATCAAGGGGTAGTTTGATCGGCTCTATTTTTAGTGACGATGAGAACGCGCCCTGACTCCGCGTATCATCCTTTTTTGAAACGTCCTCTAGGGTCTCGTTATTCGACGAGATAAGGGGTAATACGGGCGTAATCTCTACGAAAGTATCTACGGTCTCTTTTTCCTCTTCAAGTTCGGTTAAAGAGGGAGATAGGGACAAAGGCTTTTTTCTTTTTGCATCTTTTGAACGACTTGTAACACTCTTTTTTGAGGATTTCTTTTTAACGGTCTTAATAATATCGACGACAACACGCGGATAGGGCTTAAGGAAATCAGGGTATGGGAGAGCTTCTAAACCTTTCTTTTCCCCCGAGAATAGACTTGCGTCGTAAAGGGATACAAATTGAGTAACAGGATAGGGTGATTTATAAAAAGATGAGTATTGATAAAGTTGAACCGGGGTTCGCTCGATAATATAAGTATCGTGGTAATAAAGATCGCCAAATTTTTGAAATTCGGCCGATTGAATAGGATGATCAAGATTAATACTCTCAAGCTCTAACAGAGCTTCATCCGGAAAACCAAGATCATCATCAAGACCTTGAATGCGATTCCAAAGACTCGGGGAGGCACGAAGCATTTTCTTCGTTGAGGCAGGAAGGCTTTTCAGATCTTCTAGGGATAAAAGACCTATGATGAGTCTGTTAATAGTTTGATAGGTATCAATCGTTGTCTCGGGAAAGATGCGTAAAGTTTCCGGTACACTTTCTATGATTTCCGGGGACGTTAGATAATAAGTGATGCTATCAAGATTCTCTTTTGCACGTAGTAAGTTAGTTTTACGTTTTTGTAGATTGCGAAGGCGGAAGTCTAATAAAGTCTTCATAAAGAGTTTCATTTCCATTTTTCCCTCGTGGACGTCACGAAGAAAGCCGACCATTTCACTTATATGTTTTATATTTTGCTTAAGAACTTGTACACATTGAGCTGTTTCAATTTCCTGAGTATCATTTGCGTTAGAATCACGGAGCATTAAGCTGACAGATACGGTATCTTCTAAGTGATTTAAATGGTTTTCAAGGTGTTGATGCAGTTCTTTAAACATGGATTCCCTTGAGGCGGGCTGTTCCTCGACAAGAAAAGAATTTGAAGCAAAGGAAAGGGAAAGTTGGCAAGAAAATATAACCAGAGAAGTAAAATTTAAAAATTTATTCATAAAAAAACATCCGATAATTTTAAATTATAATAAACCAATGTATTTAATAATATTAATTTTGTCAATATTTTTTATAGAAAAATAGTTATATAGCCAAATAGTTTTTTAATTTGCGTTATTTTGCGCTATGACGGGGTCATGCCCCACGGATATCCTATTGAGCTTATTGAGGCCGCAAGGTGTCGAGTGCTGTTTCAAAAGCCTTATTCACCTGACCTCAACAAAATTGCACTACAAAATCGAGACAATGTCGGCCAATATAAAGAACTATTTATTTATACTGAAAAACACTCATAAGATCGTTAAAAAAAGGAGGGGGGGGAAGGAGGCTTGAATGACCGGCGAAAGAGCTCTAATATTTGATTTCCTCAATATGTCTTAAAGAAACATCTCTCCATTCCGTCAAAAGGATTACTCTTTTTTATTTATGACATGATCACAGTATACGGAAAAAGACGAACTAACGCTAAATACCTCCGAACCGTCACTGATAACCAGAGCCTCACAACGCGCGCAAACAAAATCACGAAAATATAATTCTAAAATACGACCCAACAAGATCGTTTCAGAATCACTCAAATTTTCGTCCTCGATATATCTTTTTAAAAGCTCCTTATCCTCTTTGCCAAAGCTCTCTATATTTTCCTTAACGTATAGTTTTATAGTCTCGTCATCAAAGTAGCATCCGCGTATCTCCATAACAACACCTCAATACTTACACTTTAACAGTAGAAACTAATTATTAAGTAATAATTAATAGTTAGTTACTTACTTATTACTGTATTTTATACTTAATCAGTGTATATCACCGACAACAGATCGGGCCGGAGAGGATTTCTTGAACGCCTTTAGAACCTAGGTGGGGTGACGTTCACATTGGTCATTTAAAGCCTTGATATAAAAGGATTTATTTATCCATAAGAAAAAATATGCCCCCATTTATGCCCCCGGACTGATTTTCGACGGGGGTGAAAATGAATTTTCATTGGGCGTTTTAGATATCTTCTTTGGATTTGAACCTACGACCTTCAGGTTACGAGCCTCATAAAACCAATAAACAACAACATTTTCAAGAAGCTAACAACAACAAAATCTTATATTTTATGGACTTTTCTATTTCTATTGCTTACTGATTCCTGTCATAATTTTTCTTCTAGTGTCCCATGAGTGCCCCACCACAAATTCTTCGTTGTTTTCAAGCTTCTTCGCTAAACTTACAACCCTTTCCCTCGCAGGCATTGCGGACAGCTTCTTTTTCGCCTCGTACATTTGGCAATTAGAACTTGCTTTGAAGGCTAGCTAAAATTCATAAGCTAATGGTTCCTGCTTCAAAAAATAAATTGTTATTTGACAATATAAAAATATTATTATAAAAACAATAAATGAATATATATTATATAAGAACTTAATCTGCTATCGGAATTTTGTAATGATAAAATTATCAAAAAAACAACTATCAACGAGCCTCTTCATTTTAGCTCTTATGGCCTCACTAACCACATCATCTTATGCTTCTAATGAGATATATAAAAAGGCTTTCGAGAAGTGCCAGAAAGCGGCTATTCAGGGAGATGCAAGCGCGCAATTGAAACTCGCATTTATTTATAAGTATGGCTTAGGCGTTAAAAAAGATATGAAGAAAGCTTTTGAATGGACTCAAAAGGCATCTGACCAAGGCAATGCAGACGCTCAAACCTCATTAGGTTTTATGTATAGGGACGGTGAAGGTGTTAAGAAAGATTCTAAAAAAGCTCTCGAATGGACTCAAAAAGCCGCAGATCAAGGAGATGCTTCTGCTCAAGCCTCTTTAGGTTTTATGTATCGAAAGGGCCAAGGCGTTAAGAAAGATTTCAAAAAAGCTGGAGAATGGTTTAGAAAAGCAGCGGAGCAAGGAAATGAAAGTGCTCAATTCAATTTAGCTGTTCTATATAGAGACGGTCAAGGCGTTAAGAAAGACTTCAAAAAAGCTCTCGAATGGACTCAAAAAGCCGCAGATCAAGGGCTTTCAGAGGCTCAATATTGGCTTGCATTTATGTACCTGATTGGTCGGGGTGCCCCGAAAAACCCAAACAAGGCTTTCGAATGGTTCTACAAAGCAGCTATTCAGGGAAATTCAAAAGCCCAACTGCGTCTCGCACTTATGTATCAAAAAGATATGGATGTTCAGGAAAATATGAAAAAGGCTTTCGAATGGTGCTATAAAGCAGCTATTCAGGGAAATACAGAAGCTCAACTACATCTTGCATTTATGTATGAAAAAGCTATGGGTGTTGAGAATGATATAAAAATGGCCTTCGAGTGGACACAAAAAGCCGCACTGAACGGTAATACATTTGCTCAATCGAAACTTTCAAAAATGTATAAATATGGGTTGGGTGTTAAAAAAGATATGAAAAAAGCAGTTTTATGGAGCCAAGCGTCAAAAATATAAAAAAACATAAGGAGGGGGATTAAAAAATGTTGGATAACCCCATGCACCCGAAGGAAAGAAGAAAAGAACAACGGCAAGAGGCTCTATTAGCGGCGAGGAATTCTTTAAAGTGTGGTGCAAAGACCCGTCAGGGGAGAGATTGTCGATCTCCTGCTATGAAGAATGGACGCTGTCGCATGCATGGCGGAAAGTCTCGAGGCGCTCCACAAGGTGAGTCTCACGGCCTATTCAAACATGGCCTCTATACGAAACAGGGTTTGAAGTTTTATAAAAGAATGAGCACCCTGCTTGAGGGTATCCAAAAGATGCTCTCAGATTAACTTAGGCAAAATTCAACTTCCTCTACAACCTAAACTGAATAAAATCTCAGGAAAGTTATTTACTTCTATAATGGCCGCGTACGTAGGTACCATTTTTTCTATAATACCCTTGCACATGGGTTGTCTTAGGCTTTCCCGTAAGACGACTTTGTTCTCCGTAGTATGAACCGTTTTCTGCAACTGATTGTTTTGAGCTATCATATGTAGAGTTAGATGAATAATTAGTATTCGCCTGTGAATTTAAATATGAAGGGTGCTGCTTTTTCTCCTTCGCATAAGACGGAAGCGTATGAACTGAAATTGCTACTAGTGCAATTGATAAGTATCTAATTAAATTAATCATAACAAAAAAACCTATAGTTGTTTGAAAACAAATAGGTTTTTTAATTAAAATTGTCAAAATATTTTATTTGATTCAATTATTATATTAAATTTCAACTTAATTCATACTACCCCCGCCCGACATCCCCAACGATGGCTTGAGCTTGGTCATTGATATGGATATGTTGGACGGTTATTCTTTGCTCGTTGCCACCTTTGCCACGGCCTCTTTCTAAGCTCTCAACAAGCGCCGTATAGGACCGAACCAGCTTGTTGGCATACCCGAGGCTCTTTTGCTGCACTTTAACACTACAACTAGGGTGCGCAGTTTTGCGAAACATCCATCCCTAGAACTTAACGTAGTTCCTTGCACCTTCCTGCATGTATCAAACTAGGGGTCGAATTGGGTAGAGTGCGGAATTGTATCATAAGGAATTTTGTAGCACCAAAGTAGTAATGTCCAAATCCCTTAACGTAGTTACTTGCCCATACCATAGACACTTGACTTCCTGACACCAATGTTATATAGATATAAGTCTCCCCTAAATACGTGTCTTGTTTTCGTAAAGCGATGTGAAATATCCGACACTTTGTGAAAATATTTAAGTAAGGTACGCATGTCTCTGTCAAAGCTTCGCGCCGAATGGTTCGGCAATATTCGCGGTGATCTCTTAGCCGGTATGGTGGTAGCGCTTGCACTAATACCGGAAGCAATTGCCTTCTCCATTATAGCAGGTGTTGACCCCAAGGTGGGGCTTTATGCATCGTTTTGCATTTCAGTGGTGGTTGCCATAGCCGGCGGAAGGCCGGGGATGATTTCCGCTGCAACAGGCGCAATGGCGCTGGTGATTGTGACGCTCGTTAAAGAACACGGACTGGAATATCTTTTGGCCGCAACGGTTTTGACCGGCCTCATTTAGATTTTGGCCGGGCTCTTTAAGGTGGGGTCTCTCCTACGCTTTGTATCGAAATCTGTGGTGACAGGTTTTGTGAATGCACTGGCGATTCTTATTTTCATGGCGCAGCTCCCGGAGTTCAACGGCGCAAGCTGGCAAATGTACGCCATGGTTGCGGCGGGTTTGGCGATCATTTACGGCTTCCCCTACATTACGAAGGTCGTTCCTTCACCATTGGTAGCGATTGTCGTGCTCACCGGTTTCAGTATATATATGGGACTTGATATTCGCACCGTGGGCGACATGGGGCATTTACCGGATACGGTGCCGATGTTTCTTATTCCGAACATTCCGTTAACATGGGAAACGTTGCAAATCATCCTGCCCTACTCTGTTACGTTGGCTGCTGTGGGTTTGCTGGAATCGCTGATGACAGCGGTAATCGTTGATGATCTGACGGACACACCAAGCCGGAAAAATCGCGAATGCGCGGGGCAAGGCATTGCTAATATT